>ERZ778516.407-NODE-407-length-36142-cov-6.285144_pt1 | contig 36142 bp, 32 predicted proteins | sample MGYA00510342_ERZ778516 | MGnify/ENA primary metagenome ERZ778516 (study PRJEB29527, sample SAMN07138961) | mouse gut metagenome | material: feces | host: mouse | place: China:Nanjing | collected 2016-01-25 ...
TTGGAGAAATAGACAAGCAAGATGTGTCACTTATTTTTCTACAGTTCCTTAATACTTGCCAAACTATATCTACCTACAAAATATGGCGCATCTCCTCCAGCCGTTGATGAAGGCGCTGCATCCTTTCTAAGTCCTCTGGATTTACAAGTTCTCTGCCAGACAAAAAATACTGTACTGCTGGTGTATTATCCATTTTGCAAGGCGGCGCTTCTTCCAATGCCCCCCGCTCTCCAAGCACACGGGCAAGCTGGCGAATCGTTCCCGCGCTGCCATCTAATATTTTTACCTGATCTGGCAGTAATTTGCGGAAAGTATCTTTAAAATAATTAAAATGCGTACAACCCAGCACCAGTTCTCCATACTTGTCCAAGTCATACGAAGAAAGCAATTCTTCCAAATATTGGCGTACCATCTCCGATGCAAACTCCCCCCGTTCGGCAAATTCCACAAGTTTCGGCAGCGCCAGCATATCTACTAAATGCGATTCGTCTACACGCTTAACTAAATTTTTTAATTTTTTTTCCTGCACGGCAAGTGGTGTCGCTACCACCAGTACACGCCTTCCGCCGCTCTCCTGCACTGCTGGTTTTACTGCCGGCTCAATACCAATAATCGGTATACTGTATTTTCTGCGCATCTCCTCCGCCGCCACAGAAGTCGCTGTATTACAGGCAATTACAACTGCTTTGCAGTTATGTTGTATCATAAATTGCATAACCTCATCAACAAAGCCAAGCACTTGCTGACTACTTTTTGTCCCATATGGCACATGATCGACATCTGCATAAAATATGTATTTTTCCTGCGGAAGCGTTATCATTGCCTGATGCAGCAGCGTCACCCCGCCAATCCCTGAATCAAAAATCCCGATACTCATATTTTAATACCTTTTTACCTTTCTTATTGCTCATATAGTTTGTTTCCTCTATACGAAACTGCTCATCACTGAGAAGGAAAAAGACCTTCATTCCAGCTCAATGTGCCTTCCGTGCACCGCTTTTGCGATATATTTTCTCTGTATCGGCCTATGCATTCGAGTAAAGACCTTACTCGCGCACCGGACACTTATCAGCTATGCTGACATTCTTCCGTCGAATGCCTGTGTACATAATCGAGTAGAAAAGATTCATCTCCCTACTCCGCGCTACCAATGCACCATGCAATGGCATATTTTCTCTGCATCGGTGTGTGCAACGGAGTAAGGAAGAGCCATCTTTCCCTACTCACTGTACCAGACACATGCAAGCTGCTAAGTTCCTTACGTGCCTGTGTGCATAAAAAGGAACCCGCAAATCCAAGATAATCTTAAACTTGCGGGTGTTATTGAGAGAGCGAATAGCGAGTATATACCCGCTGCGACATAAGCATATTTTATTCCATGAAAAAAGCGATAGACGGGGCTCGAACCCGCGGTCTCGACCTTGGCAAGGTCGCGCGTTACCAACTACGCCACTATCGCATATATCTGTATCAGACTTAATTATTATACATAATTTCTATTTAATTGTCAACTACTTTTTCTATTTTTTACTATTTATATGTAACAGTTCAGCCTTTGGCTTCCTGTTACAGGCATCAAGCCATGCAAAACCACTTCGTGGTGGCTTGATGCATCTTTGCCACTACGCTATTTCACGGACTTTGCAGTAAATGCAAAGTCCTAGGCTGAACTGTTACATTTATATCATCAGTTGTGTTGGGAAATGTTTTTTGGGGGTGGTAATTATGAACGTGGATTATATAACCAGCTTATGGAGGTCATAAAACGCCTTGATATTGTCGAAAAGGAGATCCCACAGGAAAATCCTATATCACAAAGTATGTCCACAAATTCCGATTGTGATTTGATGGTTTTTAAGGGAAATATTAACTGCTGTATTTTGTTATCATAGTACTCGCTAACCTTTGAAAACATTAAGTTTATTGCTAGAGGGCTTTCCCTTAAAGTTTCTCTTGTGTGATAGATTAGTAGACCACTTTTAAAGCGGGACGCACGCCATGTCTGTCAGCATTTACACCATGGCTGAGGCCGAAGGCATTGCCGTCGCGGCCGACGAAGGCCGCGCTGGAATTAGAATCACCGGGCGAGCGCAGCCACCACCAACCGCACCCTACGGCATAACTCATATCATAGCCGTTTTTCAGAGAATTCTGTGCATCGGCTTCCGAATATTTTCCTACACCTCTTGCAACTGCATATGCCGTTGGGTTTGCACACACGCGGTTATCCTGTCCATAACAGTAAATAGCATACTCATACCAATTCTTATGTCCAAAACTGTGAATAACATACTCATACCAATTCTTAAGTTCAATAGAATAGTCATCATGATATACATTCATATCTATATGAAAATATCTCTCAATTTCTTCGAGTGACAGCAGCCATACCTTATCCTCTGTATCATTACCGCCCTCCATATCCCAACCCCAGTATGAATTATCTTCATTTATGACATTCGTATTGACAATAGCCGCCTGTTCCTCCTCAGAGAATGCCGTGTTATAAAACTCACCGTTCAGCCAGTTTCTAAGGGTGCAGTTCTCCCAAGTGATATTTTCATCTGCTTCATGGTATTGCTGGCAGTCTAACAGATGAACAGCCAGCAGCGTTGCCTCTCCGTCTGCCTTGTCCAGCACATACCACTCCACTGGCTCTGTACCGTTAACCGCATCATTATCCTGCTCATAGCTTCCAAAGTATACGATATCTCCAACAGCAGCATCTTCAATCGCCGCCATCTCATCCGCATACAGCACCCTGTCCACTGTGGCAGCTTCTTCTGTAAAGCCATCCGTTTCCGCCGCTCCTCTCTTTGTACTGCTGCCTTTGGGAAAAATAACCAACGCTGCAGCAATGCATACAGCCACTGCAACAATGGCTGCTATACCAATTAATTTCCTGTTTGTTGTTTTCATAACCTTTATTTTACAACGAGAGCCAGATACCTGCAAGTATCTGGCTCTATTTTTTGTACGTAGACCAAGAAGTTATTATCAAAAATAGGGCTGAAGCACTATATTAGCGCAACTGTCCCATGAAAAGAAAAGGAAAATTTACCCCAAAAGCCCTCCATCAAAATGATGGCGCATAACATTTCTGTAATCAGGGCTAATGTGTAAAACTTTTTAAAATTTTCCTTTTTGACTATATGAAGGCTGAACAGTTACCTTTATTTTAAGCGGGTGATGGGAATCGAACCCACGTATCTAGCTTGGAAGGCTAGTGTTCTACCATTGAACTACACCCGCATTTTATCTTTCCTTGCGAACGAATATTATTCTATCACAGATACGATTGTATGTCAATTACTATTTTTTAAGTTTATAATCTATCAAGCCACTACAAAATTGTTTTGCATAACTTGATAGATTACTATACTGCACACCGATTAAATTTACAGGATTACAGTTTTTTCGTAAAACAGATAATTCTATTTGCTTCTGTGAAATTTACAGCTTTGTGGAACATCAAACTATCCACATTATCTATTTCGCAGTCACTGCCAAACTCTTGACAGCCATTACTCTTTGCCCATGCTTCACATTCTGCTAATAATTCTTTGGCAATTCCTTTATTTCGATAGTCTTTCTTAACAAAAATCCCCTCTAAATAACCAACTGGTGTGGTTTCCGTTCCCTCTACATAATCGTATCGCAATTGGCATTGTGCAAAACCGACAGGGATATTAAACGCACCCTCCATCTAATCTTCTATCTCTTATTTTGTCGAAAGTGTCAGCCTTTATTGCTTTATTATACTCATATACAATTAATTTTATCGTTACTATCCACAATTTCCAGTTGCTCACAGGAACGGCATTTGTCAATTTAAGTTGTCGGGAACATTGGGAAGTCCTGCAAAGCCTTTTGCCAAATCCTCCTCTGTAGGGATATAGTCTGACATTTCTCCATCATTAAACTTGCCATATGCAACCATATCAAAATACCCTGTTCCGGTCAAACCAAAGACGATTGTTTTCTCTTCGCCAGTTTCTTTACACTTTAATGCCTCGTCGATTGCCACTTTAATCGCATGAGCGCTCTCTGGTGCCGGAAGAATCCCTTCTACGCGCGCAAACTGTTGTGCTGCGCGAAATACTGCTGTCTGCTCAACACTCGTTGCTTCCAGCAGTCCATCATGATACAACTGTGACACCACAGAACTCATACCATGATAACGAAGTCCGCCCGCATGATTCGGCGCAGGCATAAAGCCACTTCCCAAGGTATACATCTTCGCAAGCGGGCATACCATTCCTGTATCACAGAAATCATATACATATCTGCCTCTTGTAAGGCTTGGGCAGGAGGCAGGCTCTACCGCGATAATACGGTAATCCGCTTCTCCTCGCAGTTTTTCGCCTACAAACGGCGAAATCAGTCCGCCGAGATTAGAACCGCCGCCCGCGCAGCCGATAATAATATCGGGCTGAATCTGATATTTTTTCAGTGCCGCTTTTGTTTCCTCACCGATAATCGACTGGTGCAGCAATACCTGTGACAATACACTTCCAAGGACATAGCGATAACCTTCCATGCTGGTCGCTGCTTCTACGGCTTCTGAAATTGCACAGCCAAGACTTCCACCTGTACCCGGAAAACGCTCTAACATTTTCCTTCCTACGGTGGTTGTTTCGGAAGGCGACGGTGTTACCTGTGCACCGTAAGTGCGCATCACTTCTCGGCGAAACGGCTTCTGTTCATACGAAACTTTTACCATATAGACATGGCAGTCCAATCCAAAATACGCACACGCCATAGAGAGTGCAGTTCCCCACTGTCCGGCTCCGGTTTCTGTAGTAACGCCCTTTAATCCCTGCTGCTTTGCATAGTATGCCTGTGCGATTGCAGAATTTAATTTATGGCTTCCGCTTGTATTATTTCCTTCGAATTTATAGTAAATTTTTGCAGGTGTTTCGAGTTTTTTCTCTAAACAGTACGCACGTACTAACGGCGCAGGACGGTACATTTTGTAAAAATCCTGAATTTCCTGCGGAATATCAATATATGCATCCGTATCATTTAATTCCTGCTTTACCAGTTCATCACAAAATACGCCGCGCAGTTCTTCAAACGTCATTGGCTTTAATGTTGCGGGATTTAACAGCGGCGCCGGCTTATTCTTCATATCCGCACGCACATTGTACCATTTTGTAGGCATCTCCTGTTCTTCTAAATAAATCTTGTAAGGTATTTGTTTTTCTGACATTTTCTGCTCCTTTCCCTGTCCTAGGGCGAATTACCGCGCATTCGCCGGTTCAATATTAATTGATTTTCCTTTAATCTTAACATTTTTCATTGCTTCCAATACATCTCTTGCATTCTCCTTAGGTACTTCAACAAACGTATATTTGTCGTAAAGGTCAATCGCGCCGACCAATTTTCCGGGAAGATTCGCTTCTCCGGCAATAGCGCCTAAAATATCTTTTGCCTTTACTTTCTGTGCTTTTCCAATATTAATAAACAGACGTGCCATGCCTTCTTCTTCTGCACCCGTGTTGTCAAAATCAAATTGAGCGTCCTTGTATTCTTCATTTGCCTCGTTTTGTCCAAGGTACATTTTCAGGAATGCAGCGGCAATATCCATTGCTGTGTAATCTGCCTCGTTTACCTGACCCTCGATCATATTGATCATCTGTGTTAAATCTTCTTCTTCAATTGTTGTTGCCACTTTCTCCATAATTTTCTCCATTTTCATCTGGTTTACATCATAGAGAGAAGGAACTGGCATTGCATAAATCTTTGTCTTACAGTAACGCATAATATCTTTTAGTTTATAGACTTCCTTACCTTTTATAAAGGTAAAGGAACGTCCTGTACGCCCTGCGCGGCCTGTTCGTCCGATACGATGCACGTAATACTCGTCGTCCTGTGGAATATCATAATTAAATACCGCCTCCACATCATCTACATCAATTCCGCGTGCCGCTACATCTGTAGCAATTAAAATATCAGTCTTGCCGCTGCGGAAGCTTTTCATTACTCGGTCGCGCTGCGCCTGACTCATATCGCCATGCAGCCCTTCCGCAAAATATCCCCTGCCTTTCAGCGTTTCTGTCAGTTCGTCTACCATTCGCTTTGTATTGCAGAATACCAGCGAAAGCTTTGGCTCGTAGAAATCCAGAAGACGTGTCAGCACTTCCACTTTATCCTTGCGCTTAACATCAAGGTAATACTGCTCAATTTTAGGCACTGTCAGTTCTTTTTTTACTACCTTAATCATTTTGGCATCCGGCTTCTGATAGTTCTGCGTAATATCCAAAATCGCTTTTGGCATAGTCGCGGAGAATAAAATCGTCTGCCGCTCATCATTGGGAATATACTCCAAAACCGTTTCAATATCCTCGCGGAATCCCATATTCAGCATTTCATCCGCCTCGTCAAGCACAATGGTATGTACATAATCGCAGCGTATTGTCTTGCGGCGCAGATGATCCATAACACGCCCTGGTGTACCGATAATCACCTGTGTGCCCTTTAACGAGCGAATCTGTTTGCTGATATCCTGACCGCCATAAATCGGCAGCACTTTTACGCCATGCATATATTTGGCAAGCCGGCGGATTTCCTCTGCTGCCTGTACTGCAAGCTCCCTTGTTGGGCATAGTACTAACGCCTGCGGATGCTTGATCTCCCTGTTTTGATATACTTTCTCCAATACTGGAATGCCGAAAGCAGCCGTTTTGCCAGTACCAGTCTGTGCCTGCCCGATAACGTCATATCCCTCCATTGCAACCGGAATCGCCTGCGCCTGAATAGGGGTCATTTCCTCAAATCCCATCTCCTTTACGCCGCGCAATATCTCGCTGCATACATCTAATTCATTAAATCGTAATGTTTCCATGCTGTCCTTTTCCATATTTCCTTTCCGAAATCCCACACCGGATTTCTACAACCTATAAAATGTCTTAAAACGTAACAGTTCCGATAGCCCATTGACCTGTTACGTATCCAACCATTGGAAATCGCTTTGCGATGGGCTGGATACCTCCAACCACTACATTTTATTACGGCCAGCGCAGTAAATGCGCAGCCCTACCTGAACTGTTACCTTAAAACTGTCTGCCTTATACACAAACAATACGCAATCACATTCCAAATTTGTTCTGCACAATCTGCAGAACCTTCCATTCCCTGCCTTCGCGTAACCATATCACATAATACTTTTGTTCCATGGGGCTACGCAATCGAGTAGAGGAATGTCCTTCTCCACGACGCGTGCGCCGAACGTCCGTCAGTTCGCTGATATACTTCATTTGAACGTCCATATGCATATAAAAACGCATGTTATTTATACATGCGCTTTCAAAACAACCTATTCAAGTATAAGAATTTCTATCTCAAAAGTCAAGCGTTTTTCACTTAATTTTCCAGTCGGCGTAACAATTCAGTAACAGTTCAGATATCCCATTGAACTGTTACGCATCAAGCCATGCAAAATTAAAAAAATAAACTCTGCCCTTTCACCGATTGCAAAACAATGCTTATTATCTACGCAAACAGCGCTTCAAATTCATCACGCCCAATTTTCTCTTTTTCTAATAATAAATCTGCGCAGGCATGAAGCACCTTCTCATGCGCAAGAATAATATCCTTCGCCTTTTGATAGCAGTCATCCACTATCGCCTTAACCTCAATATCAATCTCACCGGCAACTGCCTCCGAATGACTTCTTGTATGCGCAAGATCACGGCCGATAAATACCTCGTTATCATCCTCATCATAATTTATCACGCCTATATTATCAGAAAAACCATAACGTGTTACCATAGCACGCGCAACCTTGGTTGCCTTTTTAATATCGCTGGAAGCACCAGTAGTCACATCATCAAAGATAATTTCCTCTGCAATGCGCCCGCCAAGCGAAACCATAATACTTTGAAGCATTTTCCCTTTTGTATTGAACATTTCGTCGCGCTCTGGCAATGGCATAGTATAGCCGGCTGCACCCAATCCTGTAGGAATAATCGACACGGTATATACCGGCCCCACATCCGGCAGCACATGGAATAAAATCGCATGGCCTGCTTCATGATAAGCGGTAATCCGCTTTTCCTCGTCAGAGATAATGCGGCTCTTTTTCTCTGCGCCGATTCCTACCTTAATAAATGCCTTTTTAATATCCGATTGCACAATATATGCCCTGTTTTCCTTTGCCGCATGGATTGCAGATTCGTTTAAAAGGTTCTCTAAATCCGCTCCCGTAAAACCCGCTGTTGTCTGCGCTACCTGTTTTAAATCCACATCCTCCGACAACGGCTTGTTCTTTGCATGGACATTTAAAATTTCTTCTCTGCCGCCAACATCCGGAGGCGAAACGGTAATCTTCCTGTCGAAACGGCCTGGTCGCAGGATTGCCGGATCAAGGATATCTACACGGTTCGTTGCAGCCATTACAATAATACCCTCGTTAGTTCCAAACCCGTCCATTTCTACAAGAAGCTGGTTGAGTGTCTGCTCACGCTCGTCATGTCCTCCGCCCATACCAGTGCCACGTCGTCTTGCAACCGCATCAATCTCATCAATAAACACAATACACGGCGCATTTTTCTTCGCATCCGCAAACAGATCCCTTACGCGGGATGCACCGACACCGACAAACATTTCCACAAAATCAGAACCCGATATCGAGAAAAACGGCACATGCGCCTCACCTGCAATTGCTTTTGCTAAGAGTGTCTTACCAGTACCAGGCGCGCCTTCCAAAAGGACGCCTTTGGGTATTCTTGCTCCTACTTTTGTATATTTTGCCGGATCTTTTAGGAAATCCACAATTTCCTCCATATCCTCTTTTTCTTCATGCAGACCTGCTACATCCTTCAGCGTAATATCGCCGCCTGTAGAAAGCCTTGCACGACTCTTGCCGAAGTTCATCATTTTCCCGCCGCCGCTATTGCCTGCATTCTGCGCGCTCATCATGCTAAACATAAATACCACCACTACAATTAACATAATCAGCGGAAGCAGCTCTGTCAGCCACCAATTATCCTGCGGAACATCCTTTACAATCGGGTCAATATTATGCTCCTCCAATAGCTTCTGGATCTCCACAACATCCGAAACATACAGCGTCCGCTGTCTGCTGTGCGTTAATGACACGTATACTGTACCTGTCGGCACTTGCGCATTGGGATGTATTTCAGCGCCTACGACTTCCCCCTGCTCCAATTGGGAGATTAATTCCCCTTTGGTATAAGATCCCTCCGTTCCCCTGATTGTGCTTGCGCCTACCAAAACCAGTACAAGAACTAAAACAATAATTAATGTAAAATTGATTCCTTTTGCACCTTTTCCCAATTTTTATCTCCTTCTAACCTATACAATTTCTATCATCAACCGAATCGTTTGATATCCAAATTTTTAGTCAAATTCAACAACGCCGATATAAGGGAGGTTTCTGTAGCGCTGGTTATAGTCAAGACCATATCCCACCACAAACTTATCAGGAATTTCAAATCCTGTGTAGTCCACGTTCACCGGAACGACACGCCGATCTGGTTTGTCCAAAAGCGTGCACAGTGCCATGCTTGCAGGTCCCCGTTGCTGTAACAATTCTAATAAATAACTTAATGTTCTGCCCGAGTCAACAATATCCTCGACAACAATCACATGTTTTCCTTTTAGAGAATCATCTAAATCCTTTATAATCTTAACAACACCACTTGATTTGGTATCCTTTCCATAACTTGTCACAGACATAAAGTCAAGCGATACTGGCACACTAATCCGCTTCGCCAGCTCACACATAAAAAAGCTGCCGCCTTTGAGCACACATACAAGATGCACCTGCTTTCCCGCATAATCACGGCTAATCTGCTCTCCCATGCTCTTTATTCTGGCATCAACTTCCGCTTCTGTTAATATGACCTTAATATTTTCCGCCATTTTTAGTCCTCCTTCGTTTTTTCCCATTCTGGCGCGAAGCCTTCCCAAATCGGCTCCTTGGCACTGTCTGCATATGAAACCTGCAATATCGTTTCTGTAAGCTCAGAAACCTTGTAATAACTGCTAATGCGTCCACCGACTGCCCATATAACATGGCTGTCCTCAGCGATTAGGCAAATATGCCCACGCAGTTCTCTTGGTACCTTATTGTCAATAAAATACGACTTAAGAGATTTGCGCTGATTTGCTGCATTTACAGTCAGATAATCTCCCGATCTGCGGGTTCTTATTACAATGCTGCCTTTTATTGTATCATAATCAAACCATTTCGTATACTTTTTTTGCGGAATATTTTGTAAGTTCTTTGTTTTTATCAGTGAAAAATGCAATATTCCCTGCTGCTGCCACGGAATTTGCAGAGTTTCGCCACATAATAGACGATTTTTGTCCTTATCTGTAAATACAATCTCCTCAAAGTTGTCTATCTTATCCTGATACGCTTTCACTTTGCCAATCACAACACCATTGTAATCGCGCACAGCACACAGCCTATAAGGGAGTTGAATCTGCCTGCCACTCTGCTTGCCGAATAATCCTTGTATCTGCTCTGCATGAACAGATTCCCAATCCCTGCTGCTGCCTGACGCCTGCGCAAGCACTTCCATAATCACATAACCTTGTATTGTCTTATGAAGCATTGCAAATGGTGCTTCTCTAATATAATAAGAATCATCGCGAATACAAACACACGTTTTCATTGCCTGCCTTGTAAAATCTTCGATTAATTCGTAAGCATCCCTGACCTTTGCGCTTGCCGCGCTAATATGATTTACCACTGCAGGGCTAATTTCTTTTTCTGCCCATGCAAGAATATGGTGGCGTATTTTATTCCTTGTATAATTATCCTCAAAATTGGTACTATCTATACGAAATTTTATCTGCCTTTGCGCAAGAAACGCTTCAATCTCTGTGCGTTCAAGGCATAAAAGCGGACGTACAACGATACCGCGCACAGCCGGTATCCCGCTAAGCCCCTTTAGCGCAGTTCCGCGGAATAAATGAAATAAAAACGTTTCACAGCTATCATTTTGATTATGCGCCACAGCAATTTTGCCCCTTCTTGTACCAAGTACTTTATAAAATGCCTGATAGCGCACCTGCCGCCCTGCTTCCTCCGTCGAACAATGCTCCCTTGCCGCAAGTGCCGCCACATCCTCCTCCACCAGAGTAAAGGGCAGATGATGCTGCGCACAAAGCCATTCTACATACTGCGCGTCCGCTGCGGCATCCGACCGTATCTGGTGATTAATATGCACAATATGAAGAGCAATTGGAATCACTTTCTGTATCTCCAACAGCATGAAAAGAAGGCAGACTGAATCTGCACCTCCAGACACACCTGCCACCACATAATCCTTCGCATCAAACATATGCTGTTCTTTCACAAAACGCATTACTTTGTTTATCATTCGACTTACTTCCTATTATAATAACCGTAATTACAAATTTTTAAAAACTGAGCAGACTAATATTGTCATATCATCCACAATATGCCCGCCCTGACAGGAAATCGCATATTGCAGCAAATAGTCAGACAATTCTTTTGGATTTACTGTATGATACGCCGCAATTACTTCCGCCAGCCGCTTAGAGCTGATATTTTCAAAGGCATCTGACACCCCATCGGAAAGCATTACCAGCATATCTGAATCCGCAAGCTTAATGGTCTGTGTCATCGGACAAAGCTCCTCAATGCTGCCCAACGGCAATGTATCTGACACAATTTCCTCCACTTTCCCACCACGCTTTAAATAACTTGCAGCAGCGCCTGCCTTAATAAACTCCGCATCACCGGTCAGCAGGTTCATTGCACATAAATCCAGCGTTGTTAAATTACAGCACTGTGATTGGGAGGCAATGGCACCATTGACCATGCTAAATGCTTTTTCTTTCTGAAAACCTGCCTCCAAAAACTTCTCCATAAATTCAATTACCGATTGGCTGTCCTTATTCGCCTGCTCACCGCTGCCCATACCATCCGCTACCATCATAATTACTTGGTTTGGGTTGTATTCCTCCACAGAGAAATTATCTCCTGAGATTTTCTCATTTTCCTTTACCGCCCGCGAAATCGCACTGATAATCACAAATCGCGGTTCATCTTCAAACAAAAATGTATCATAACACCGTGTAAGCTGCTTGGCACCATCAAGCGAAGGAATTAATCTTCTGCCAAAAAACTCAGACAGCAGCCCACTTAACTCCATTACAGACATTGCATACTTTCCACTTAGACGCGCTTCTATACTAATACGATTCTGCACGCTGTCACCGATTCCTGCAACGCTGCCGCCTTCCAAAAACATTAATTCCCGAACGACAATACCTCTTTTTTTCAGATACTGAATCAATGCCCTGCGCTTATGTTCAACCGGAACACTAACGTGCATTACCGTATCGGCAACATCGGCAAATGCATCCGAAATTTCGTCCAGGTGATTTGCAAATGTCAGTTTTGTATCGTTAAGCTGCTTGCGATAGAGCCGATCTTTACGGCTGTCGCTTCCATTATCCTCCTGTGGAATATCGCGGTACATCTGCGCAAGTTCCTCATAAGTCTGCGACAGGCAGCGCAGCTTTTTTTTGCTATAATTTGTAAAAAGATATCCATCTATTTTATTATTTTCCTTTGATTTTAACATTATGTATGACCCTCCTCTTGAAGTCTTCTGCGTACTAGTATAATGGGCATATCCATAATTTTTTGTCAAATCAGCGAAGCAATTCTATAATTTTTAATATCTTTTATTGACAAAAACTGCAATCCTTATTCGGTTCCTTTAAATATAATCTCATTGTCGTATACAAAACCTAACTTATCCCTTGCCACTTCCTCCGCATATTTTTTGGTCTTGGTGTATGTTTCAAATTGTTTCAATTCTTCTGTGCGTTTTTCCTCCTGCTCCATTAACTGCAAAAGTTCCTGCTCCCGCGCAGCATACTGTGCTTCCTTCTGCCGCAGAGAAATAGAATGAAACCCAACCACTGCCATGATAATCACCAATGCGAGAACTGTCACAGTCATACCCAGACGATTCTCATTCCGCGAACGGAGAAATTCAGGTTTTTTTCTTTTTGGCTTTCTGCTGTATTGGTTTCTTCTTTGACCTGCGTTTACTGCCATTCGCTATTTTCCCCTTTCCGTTCTTTGAAGCATTTATTAGATTCATTTTATGATGAATTGTCCTTTGCGTCAACCTGTATTTTATATTTCTGGAAATTTTTACCATTCCGCATCGAAGCGCTTTGCAGAGATGTCGTACTGGTGTAAAGAGCCAGTGCAAAAATGCCTTTATCCTGCCGATCGTCCAATGCACGATACCTGTCACCTTGCGAATAACGAAAACGCTGTACTTTACAAAAAACCTCCCAACCGTTAATGTATAAGCAAGCATACCGATTCCTGCACCCATTACTGCCGCAAATCGTATTACACCATTGTTTCCGTAATAAAGCAACGTAAAGCTGGTAAAAAAACACGCTGCCCAGAATAATAAATCTTCCATATCCACAAAGAAACGGTTATGTCGGATAATGCGACGCAGCAGGCGCAGGATATCATAAGCAAATGTCATTATTACGCCCGTAATAATAGACGCCATCCAGAAATGCCACTCTGTTATAATTGTTCCACTCATCAGCTAAACAGGCGGGTTAACAGCCCCTCTCCTTTTTTGGCGAGCGTCTTCTTATCCGTATACACAAGAGAATCTACCAATCCCTCCACATCCGCCTCGCCTTTATCCAGATTCAAGCGGCTGACATGAAGCCCATTCCCTTTAATGGTAAGCATCCCCTCCACCGTTTCCAGCAGAATGGTATTCTCATCAAAAGATTGAACCTCCACCACGCCTGTTATCTTACATTCGCGCCTTTGCTCAAGACTGAGTCGGTGTTTCCCAACTCCCACAGTACCGGATGAATTTGAATTATACTCCATTGATTACGCCCCTTTCCTCATATCAATATATTGCGGAGGGGGCGTACTTATTACAGAATTCAGAAAAATTACAAATATTTAAACAGTTCTTTTGCTTCGTCCTTTTTTACTGTTTCCTGTACATCTAATATTTCTACCTTTACATCTTTATTGCCAAACTGAATTGTCAGGGTATCGCCGACTTTTACATTTGTAGACGCTTTTGCCGGCTTATCGTTAATAAGTACCCGTCCTGCGTCACAGGCTTCATTTGCTACCGTGCGGCGCTTAATCAGCCTTGACACCTTTAAATATTTATCCAATCGCATCGTGCTGCCGCCTTTCTGTTATAAACTATGAAGATGGAACACCTGCCAAACGGCACACCCACAAAAACCCAAGTCTATACGCCGTGCCATTTGTCGTCAATACATAAAACAACGAAAAAGACAACTGACCATTTATCATCAGTTGCCTTAAAGGTTCGAAGCAAAAGGTTATCTGTTCACCTCATCCTTCAATGCTTTGCCAGCCTTGAACTTCGGTGCCTTAGAAGCAGCAATTGTCATTGTTTCACCAGTCTTGGGATTTCTGCCCTCTCTAGCATCACGATCCACTACTTCAAATGTACCAAAGCCGACCAACTGAATTTTCTCGCCTTTTTTCAACTCCTTAGCAACAACCTCTGTAAAAGCGGTAATTGCCTTGTCCGCATCCTTCTTCGTCATGTCTGCATGCTCTGCAATTGCTGCAACCAATTCTGTTTTGTTCATTGTGAACTCCTCCTCTTATTTCGTTGTAACAAAACTACCTCATTTAAACTTACTATTTCCATCAATACAACACCTGTATTGACGCCTATATCTATTTATATGTGAAAAGCCTTATTTTGTCAAGAATAAAAATTCGATTTTAGATAATTTAATGGATTTTTTTATATTTGTTCGCCTTTTCGCCTATTCTTCAAGCTTTATCAGTTCTGTGAAGGAATAGTTTACGTCCTTTTCCTCGCTGTCAATCTGCAAAGTATAACTTCTTGTCTGATAACCTGCTCTGCGCAGCGTCACTACATAGCCGCCCTCTTTTTTAGGGAAATTGGTTGGTGTTACGCCTACATAATTCCCATCTAGGTAAACCTCTGCCCCCTCTGGTGCGTCAATATAAACCCTGTACTTTGCATTTGCCGATACAGCGGCGCTTTTATTTTCACTCTCCTCATCTTCCTCATCATTGCTGGGCTTCTGTGAAGGTTTTTCCTCTTCCTCCTCTTCGTCCTTATCACTATTGGAGGATTTCATACCAGATTTGCTGCTAACAGGTTTGCTGTCGCTGCTTTCATTTGCATCTGCTTCACTTTTTTTGCTCTGCGAAGATTCCTCTTCCTGCGTGCTTTCCTCACTCTGTTCCAGCGCAATCTCAATATTTGCAGAGGGTTCTCCCACTTTAATATACTGGGCTACTGTATCGTATCCCTCTGCTGTTACGCGCATTCGATGAAGTCCGTACTCTAGTTCTACCGGTTTAGAAATATCCACTTCTCTGCCATCAATTGAAACTTTCGCCGTTGCTGGTGTCACCGTAAATATAATACTTCCTTTTTGAACAATGGTAATCTCCACTTCACCCAAATCCCACGCCATTTCCTCATTGCGCCCGAATTGAATTTCCTGTGTTGCGCTGCTGCCTTTGTGGCTTACGGTTACACGAAATGCTCCCTCTGGTACAACAAGAAGCATATCCTCCGATATTTTGCGGATAATTTTATCGCCTACCTCAATCCAGCCATTGAGAAAATACGTTTCATTCTGGAGCCGCAGATAACCATGCCCGCGCTCTACATTAATGCCGTATATCATACTGTTAGAGCCCCAGACACTCAGCACGTCCATTTCATTTACGTCCATTAAATCCACTTCTCTGCCGCCGGATACAACGACAATATGGCCGCTGATATTGTAACTTTCATCACCGACACGAAAGGTTCCCTCTTTTAAATCCATTGTATAATTTTGTACATTATTATAATAAACGCCTTCCGGATAAATTTTCAAATAAGTTAGCGCTTTATCCGGCTTATAAAAGCGCACCGTCACAAGGCTCGCCTCCTGTATCTGTTCCATTGAAACAACTTCGTCATATCGGTCGAAAAGCTTTGTTGTACCGTCGTAGGTAAGCGTATAACGGCGCGATGTTGCCAGATTTTGAAGCTGAATCGTCCTCTCTTCTAAGTTCTTTTTCACAACGACCGCTGTATCTTCAGAATCATACATTCCTGGCGTGCGCGTTATAGAATCTGAATTGTTAACTACATTGATCTGATTTCGCAGCGCATCGTTCTTCGCACTGTCTTGGCTGTTGACAGAACTGGTGTCTTGGCTGCTTTCTTCACTTTGTGAGGTTTCTATCCCCAATACATTACCCACTGTATCACTTACTGCCCCCAGGCTGCACCCTGCAAGTGGTATCATTGTAATCAACACTATACCAAGCAGCAAAAATATCCGATTCTTGTTTTTTCCTTTTTTCAAGCTTGTACCCTCTTAAATCCGAATAATCTCATTAAAAAACTGTTCATAAATACCCTATTGAACTTGTTGCGCAAACACTGCACCTATACTCTACACATTCCTACATTAAACTATACTCACGATCGATTAGATTTTCCTTTCTGCACAGCACGTATTGCCCACTTATGCAATATGGGCTGTGCAGAAATTGGAAAATCTTAACGGTCGTCAGCATACTTCATTGGACTGATCCATCAATCTGCGATACAATTCTTCACGCCTGTCCTGCCGTATAGGGAAATCCCTGCGGAACGCTGCTGTATCACCTGCTATTTCATAATAAATAAGCCCTTCTACAGCGCCCCCGCCTGCCTGATTCTCCCCATTTGGATTAAAGACACAACTATCGCCTAAATACTCAGTACCACCTATTGTTCCTACACAATTTACTGCCGCAATATATACTTGATTTTCAATTGCCCGTGCGCGTAAAAGCGTTTTCCAATGTTCGCTGCGGCATGCCGGCCAGTTTGCAGCTACAACAATCACTTCCGCCTGTTTTGACGCGGCCTGAAAGATTTCAGGAAAGCGTAAATCATAACAGATAAAACTGCTGCAAAGGATATGATTAATCTTAAAAAAGCTGATTTCGCTTCCGCCTTGAAATTGTTTATCCTCACCAGAATACGAAAATGGGTGAATTTTAATATAATCCGATAACACCTCTCCCGTTTGATTGAGCACGGTATAATGATTTTGTGCTCGTCCCCCACAAGCTTTCACCCACCCAAATCCAATATGCATTTGATAAGCGGCAGACAGCCTGCGCATATGGGTCAACGTAGCCTCGTCCTCCTCCGCAGTCGCACTTATGTTCATAGAAAATCCCGTAAAACTCATTTCAGGGAAAAAAATTGTATCTGCATGGTGTGCTTTTGCCTGCCGCAGCATATACTCTGCCTTTTTGTAATTTGCCGCCTTATCCTCCCAGACAATGCACGTCTGCGCTAATGCAAGCCCTATTTTACCCATTGTTTCCTCCACTTGTTACGATTCACAGCTTCCAGTGCTCATAGTACAGCATTTGCGCATTCCAAATCACCCGCGGCAAGGCGCAAATGCTCTCACTAATTTACTGTATTGGGTCGTAAATGCGCATAAACTGCGCATTTCGACTGTGAATCGTAATCTCGTAACAGTTCAGATAACCCATTGAACTGTTACGTATCCAGCCATTGGAAATCGCTTCGCGATGGGCTGGATACCTCCAACCACTACATTTTATTACGGTCAGCGCAGTAAATGCGCAGACCTACCTGAACTGTTACATAATCTCCACTTCGTATGATTTTGATCTCTGCCTTGCTTTTTGATTATATACCAGACCTCCTAATTATACAACCCCAAAAAGCTTATGTACAAGTTTTTCCTTATTTTGTTCCTGACGAATCAAGCTTTCCAGCTTTTCATAGTTACGGTTTGGCATCCAAGATTTTCTTGAATTATAGTAAAAATTAATAATTTTCCAAAATTTTTCTGGATAGGCAAGTCGAAGCCCCAGCGCACGCCATTCACAAGGTGCAAAATGCCGTTTACTCTGATAAGCTTCCAGCATATGATCGGCAAGCGAAAGTGACCAATCGCTCTTTTCTGAAATTTTGCGGAATAAAAGGTAAAAATCCAATGCGCCAGAATTATGTGCAAAATGTTCAAAATTTACCACTCCTGCACAGTGACCACTATTCCCATTTTTGGCAAAAATTACATTATGGTACTGATAATCGCCATGACAATACAGACCATTTTCACGGATATATGCCTCATATTCCTGCCTGGGCTGTTCTGAAGCAAGTGCGGTTATTGCATTTGCCTTCTCAAGGAAGTAGTCATATTCCTGCAATAATGCACGCTCAAAGTCACTTTTTACACGCAGTTTTTTTAGATAGTTTTTTACATGACGACATTCTCTTGTATGCTTTTCCATCTCATCTGCATAGAAATATATGGGAATTTCCTGTACTTTTCCTTCCTGGTCTGTACTTGGCAGACCCTGCGTCCATGTGCCTTGATAAGTAAATCCAAGATGCAGCGTTGCCATTGCTGAAAATGCCCCCGCAATATCCTCCTCATTTTTATAGCTGCATTCCCGTCCATCCACCTGTTCCTTTAAAATATACATACTGCCGTCGGCTTCCTTGGAAAACAACATTCCCTCTTTATTTCTGACAAGCGTGTCAGTTTTAATTGTATCACTAATCCCTCTTTGCAAACAGTCCAAAAGCTCTAACTTATCCGGTTTTCCTTTATATTCCTTTAATACGCGATTCCCCTTGTTGGTATCGCAGATAATCGTTCCCCTTCCTTTAAAGGTGCGCAATACTTCCATATCATACTGTTCTAAAACGTTCACCGTCTTGTCATTCAAGAAAAGTCCCCCTCTACATCAAATAGTGCCTTCCAAATACGCCGCACAAAGCCTCACTTTTACGATTTTCTGCGCAATAGGAAAGTTTCAATCTGTACATATTATGTAGATGGGGGGCAGTTTATTACAGGAATTTTTGCTGTTTTGCCGCCTCCAATAAATATGGATAATTATTATGTTCTGGATTTTCAAGCACATCCTCCAAAAGTGCCTGCAAAATTCTCCCAATCTGCCTCCCTGCCGGAATACCAATTGCAAGCAGATCATCTCCAGAAATCTGCATGGTTTTCAGTGATACACACTGATTCTGTTCCAAAATTTCTTGATAAATTTCCTCTACCTGCGAAATTCGAGCAAGCTTCTCCTCTCTCTGATACAAGCTTTGCGCAAGCGTATCTGCACGCTTTAACTCTAAGACCTGCGCAAAATATGCTTCGCCAATTTTATGGATCGCACGCCGCACCGCTCTGGGAGTGGGTTCACAGTCATAATCATGAAATTGAATATATCTCTTTACTTTATTTAAAGTATCATTGTCAAATTTTAATCGTTTTAAAATCTGCTCCGCCATTTGCATTCCAATCTCTTCGTGCTGATAAAAATGATCAATACCTTGCTCGTCTGTGGTCTTTGCCGCTGGCTTACCAATATCATGCAGCAACGCAGCAATACGCAGTGCCTTATCTGCCCCTACCTGTTCCAAACAATATATGATATGCTCCCCTACGGTATATATATGATGCGGATTATTTTGTGTTGTGGCAAAAGCAGCATCCAGTTCTGGCATAATTATCTTCGTAATACCCAATTGATACGCCAACCGTATCTGCTCTGGATGTGGAGAAAGCAAAAGTTTTACCAATTCTGTCTGAATCCGCTCTGCGCTGATATGCACCAGCATTGACGCCAAACTAACGATTGCCTGTTGTGTCTGCTGCTCTATTGTAAAGCCAAGCTGTGCAGAAAAACGCACTGCGCGCATCATCCGCAATGCATCTTCTCCAAAACGTTCCTTGGGACTGCCCACACAGCGCACAATACCACTGTGCAAATCTTCCATGCCGCCAAAAGCATCAACCAGCCCGCTACGTTCGTTATATGCCATTGCATTTATCGTAAAATCACGCCGTTTTAAATCTTCTGTAAGATTGGCGGTAAATATAACCGCCTTCGGATGACGGCTGTCCTCATACTCGCCATCAATACGATACGTCGTCACTTCATATCCCTCACCTGCAATCATTACAGTTACTGTGCCATGCTGTATTCCCGTATCAATTGTACGCCGAAACACTCTTTTAACCTGTTCTGGTGTCGCTGAAGTGGTAATATCCCAGTCATCCGGCTTTCGCCCAAGCAAAGAGTCCCTTACGCAGCCCCCCACGACATAGGCTTCATATCCTGCCGCCTCCAACTGACAGATAATCGTATTGACGTTTTCCGGTAAATGTATCTTTTGCTGCACTGTAATCCCTCCTTTGGCGTTACAATTCTTGAAATCAAGTTAGGAACTGTCAATAAATACTTCCCCTATTACGATTCACAGCTTCTAGCTGCTCCTAGTATAATCCGCGCAGTCTGTGCAGAAAAAGCAGAAACCTGCTGTAATGGCTTCTGCTTTTATAAATGTTGTTCTGTGCTGTTTCCGTTTAGCCCTGACAAACTATTCTTCTTCAGTCCTATTTGCGTAATACAACTCCTGCGAATTATTTTTGCCTATACTATAGAAAAACAGCCTTCCGTGGTCGGAATCCAAACAGGTTCCAATAAACGGTTTTGTATCGTCTGGGTATAAGCGCTCCATATCTATCTGATTCTCTGCAAGCATTTTGTTAATCTCTGAAGATTCTCTACAAATATGAAGATCCTCCACATGATATCCATACGCTGCTTCACGCAGCATTTCCATTAAAAACTGTTCTGTGTTCCCTACTTTTGCAAATGTAATAAAATCATCATTGATATTCATATGTACCTGCGGATCAGGCTGTCCTTCCAATAAGTCCTTTAGCAGATATCCCGCATTCCATACACCTTGATTTTCGCACCAAATCAAAACATAGTTCTCTGTTACCTCATTCCAGCGCTCTTTGGGAAGCTGCCACATGGTAAAATACTCGTTGTCCGCATACTCGTCCTCGCTGCCGTTCTCCACTGCTTCCTGAAACTCTGGTTCCCAATCCTCGAGTTCTTCCTCAATTGCCTGATACGTCGTGAAAATATCATCTGGAGGCGAAAAAAGGTTATTAAAAAACGAATTAATCTCATCCTTTCCATATGCCTTTAAAAATTCTCTGTAAACTGTGGGAAGCGAAGCGCCAACATTTTCTTCAGCTTGTTTAATTTCCTGCTCCGTAAAGCCCGCATGCTCCTCCTCACAAAAAAAGTCCATTATTTCCGAAATACTAAGTCCGTATTGCAAAGCCATATTTTTCCCTCCTTCGACCACTTTCAAAAAGCAGATGAATTACCTTTTTATAAGTACACGCCAATAATACCCCAAATATACTTCATGCTGCAAATCGGCACTTATCCTTTGTGCACCTATGTCAAACATTAGGATATTTCGTGCGGATTATACTAATTTCGAACGAATATTCTTCCAGCATATTTACTTAGTGCAAACAACAACAGCATTCCCAGCACACCACATGATATGACCTCACCAATCCCTACCGTCAGCATAAAATATGGAATAGACCCTTCAAACTGATATACATAGGCAAGCACAAACGGCACAACAATCGTGTTGGCAACAATTGGCGGCAACGGCGCAAGCCATTTATTTTTACGCAGTGCATAAGTTCCAAATGCACCTATCAACGTTGCAAGGCTGCCAAATACTATATCCAGCGGCATACAGCCCGTAAGGATATTGCTCAGCATACAGCCCACAAAAAGCCCAGGAATTGCCGCCGGTGTAAAAAACGGCAGAATGGTCAGTGCTTCCGAAAATCGTATCTGCACCACATAATTGGCAAGCCCAAGAGCATTGGCGGCAAACGTAAGCACCACATAGAGCGCGGCGATCATCGCAGCCTGAACTAAGGTTAACACGGGTACAATTCTCACAGGAATTGTGTTTTCATTTTGATTTTTCATTTCTTTCATTCTCCTTTAGTTTTGATTTAAAAGAACCATAAGCGGCTCTTTTCGTCAGGAAGGTTTCGAACTGACGTTTGATAGTCTAAAATGCTTTGTTTTTTACATTTCAGCCTATGTTACTATAACATAGGAAATGTGAAATTGCAAGTATCAACACAAATGTTCATTGATATATCTATACATTTTGAAAATGATACAGATAAAAGGCGTAATACATTGCTGCACCCGTTCTAATTTCATTTACATATTTCTGTAAATATATTATAATATTACCGTTTATGGCAAAAAGCCGATTGCCTGTTTTAACGCCGCGGATTGCAGCATCTATACTACATAACGCCAGAATTTACCGTTCTGCATTGGTTAAACGTATATGGCTGGCGTTATGTAGTCAGGTTACTCAGAAATTTTAACTGTTAAGCAGTATCTATTGTTTATAGATTGATTGGCGGCAGAACAGAACTTTTAATAGTAAAAAACCTTGAAACTCAAGATTTTGTGATGCCGCAGAGGGACATTTATACAAGTCAAATGGATGCGTTATTGATTGACAGTTCCTTAGCAGACGAGAGGTATAACAATGACATTACAACAATTGAAATATACAGTGACAGTGGCAGAAACGGGAACCATTACAGAAGCAGCCGACAGGCTTTATATATCACAGCCAAGTCTTACAAATGCTATTCATGAACTTGAGAAAGAAATGCATATTCAAATTTTCAACAGAACCAATAAGGGGATACACCTTTCCAATGAGGGGGAAATTTTCTTAGGGTACGCAAGACAGGTATTAGAGCAGGCGGCAATTCTTGAAGATAAATATAAAGGCAGCGGAGGCGGAAAAAAACAGTTTTGCGTTTCCACACAGCACTATTCTTTTGCAGTAAACGCTTTTATAGATTTAGTTCAGGCATATGGGCAGGAGGAATATGATTTTTCCATACGAGAAACACAAACTTATGAAATTATTGATGATGTTGCACAAATGAGGAGTGAAATTGGTATATTATTTTTAAACGATTTTAATGAAACCGTTCTTTGTAAAATTCTAAAATCCCATGATTTAGTTTTTTATGAACTGTTTGTTGCAAAACCGCATATTTTTATCAGCAGAAACCACCCACTGGCAGGAAAGAATCTTATTACCAACGAGCAACTTACCCCATACCCGTATCTTTCCTTTGAACAGGGAGAGCATAATTCCTTTTATTTTTCAGAAGAAATTTTCTCTTCCTCAGAGCGGAAGAAAAATATACGAGTACGCGACAGAGCAACCTTGTTTAACCTTTTAATCGGGCTAAACGGCTATACGGTTTGCAGCGGCGTAATTGACAAAAATTTAAACGGAAAAGATATTATTTCTGTGCCTCTGGAAGAAGAAAATAATATGCGTATTGGATATATTACCCACCGCAAAGGCGTAATTAGCAAACTAGGGAATTTTTATTTAGACTCTTTAAAGCGCAGCATACAAAATTATCAAAATAGTGCGCCCCAATAAAAAACATATAGCAGATAAAAAATATAATTTCTTTCCAATACATAACCCAATATTTATACCACTCTCAATGATTATCGGGAAGTTTCTAATTTTTCAGATCAAAGATCCTTGTACACAGCCAAGCACCCGCTAATCTTGCGTTGGGTGTTTGACTGTACTAGTACACCGTTTCCTTAATCCTTGTATACAAAGTGCTTGGTATATGAGGAATTAAAAACGGTGTACTACAATCTTTCACAGTTACTCTATTTCTATATGGCTGCTTACACCATCCTTGCTGCGGCATTTTGTAACAATAATTTTTCGTTCAATCTGTTCTTTTAATTCCGAAACATGGGAGATAACGCCTACAAGGCGGTTGCCTTCTGTCAGGCGTATCAGCGCTTTCATTGCCTGATGCAGCGCTTCCTCATCCAAAGAGCCGAATCCCTCGTCCACAAACATAGAGTCCATTTGGATCCCGCCGGCATAAGACTGAATTTCATCTGATAAGCCGAGCGCAAGGGATAGTGACGCTTCAAAAGACTCCCCGCCTGACAATGTTTTTACACTGCGCTCTGTCGCATTGTAGTGATCGATTACAGATAATTCTAATCCTGCTTTTTCCCTGCGGTTTTCGCTGTCTACCTCGCGCTTAAGTTCATACTGCCCACTGCTCATTGTTAACAGCCGCAGATTTGCCCGCCGCAGAATACGATCAAAATAGGTCATTTGAATATAGGTTTCTAGCTCGACTTTCTGTTTTCCAGACAGCATCCCATTTGCGGTATCCGAAAGTGCCCTCATCCATATACATTTCTTTTCCACTGCTAAAATATTTTCCTGTTTTGCGGTTACTTTGCTGTAAATATCCTGATTCACAGAGAGTGCAGCTTTCTTTAAATCACGCTGATTTCCTAGCTCCTTTTTATCCTGCTGCCATTTTGTCCGTCGCGCAATCACGACCTCCTCCTGTGTATTTGCAGCTCCTCCTGCTGTGTCAAGCTGTCTGCGCAGCGTTTCAATGGAAGCTGTCAGGCGCGCTTTATTCGTTTTTACATTTTCATATTGTTCCTTTGCCGTTTGGAGCGCTTTTTCTAATGACTGCTTTTGCTGTTGCAATGCAGCAATATGATTTTCAACGGCTTCCTTCGGCTCACTTCCCAACTGCTTCTGCAAATCGTCAATTTTATTTGATTTTTCATTGCACTTCACCGACTGTTCCGCCAGTAAAATATCTATATTTTGAATATCCTGACTAATGGTTTTCACTTTGCTCTCTTTTTTGGGAATCTGCTGTTGCAACTGCTGTTTGCGTAACTGCTGCCTATCATTCTGCTCCAGCTTGTCCGAAAGCATGTTGTGCTGTTCTTCTAATTGTAATACCAAATATTGGGCTGTGTTGCGCAAAACTTCTTCTGGAACTTTATCTGCCTGCAAATAAGATTCTTCAAGCTGCGGCTGCTGTGCACAAAGGATATCAAAAAGCTGCTTCTGCTGCTTCTGTCGCAGACTTTTTATTCCTTCTAATGCCTTTTCCAATTTTGCAAGCGTCTCTTTACTTGCCTCAAATGCCTCCTCTGTCTGCACTTGTTTATTTTCCAGTTTTTTGCGGTATGCAATTGTTTTTTCAAGCATATCCGCCAACTTTTGCAGCTGCTCTTGATAGTTCTGCAATATGGAAAACGCTGATCGTAACACCTGTTGGATAGATTCCTCTGAATTATTGCTATCCTCTGTCGGTACAACCAAAAGGGAATCATCAAAAGTGCTGTTCTCTGTGCCCAAATGTATGTCTGCTGCATCCATTATTTCTGTATACAACGAACAGCTTTCTAAATTCTTCCCTTGCGTGAAATGCACATCCGCTTTGCTGCATAGCTTACTTGCTTTCTCCAATTCATTAGAAATCTGCTTAAATAAGGTTTTATTTTGTCCTATGCGCTCCGCCTGTTGACTTATCTGTACACTGATCTGTTCTTGTAACTGCTGTTTCTGTCCCTCTGCCTGCTCTGCTTCCATTAATAGCTGCGTTTGTCGTTTTTTCTCTGCTTCCGCCTGCTTTAACTGCGATTTACATTCATTTCGTTTTTCGCACAGATAATCCGCCGCTGCTTCCATATCCTCCATTACAGCATTTGGTAATTGCAGTTCCGAAAGCATCTGCTCCCACTGTTTTTGCATCTCGTCCAGCTTGCCTTGCACTGCCGCAAATGCTTTATTTTCCTGCTGCAGCAATACATCAATATCTGCCTGTATCGCTTCACCGTCTTTGATTAGCTGGTCTAATTCTGTTTTACGTTTCTGCTCCTTTTTTGTATTTTTGACTGCCAACAAAATTTCTTGTTCTTGTTCTTTTAATTGATGTTCCTTGATTGCAAGCTGTTCCTGTAAATTTGCAGTAACGCTTTCTCCTGCTTTCTCTACAAACACTTTTATCGAATCCAAACTATTGTTTTCTTCCTTTTTCTCGTTGTCCACTTCCGCTGTATCGTGCCAAATACGCTCTGCCAGTTTCCAAACGTTCTGCTTCTGTTCTGTTAGACGACTATCAAGATGCCCCGCTGTAACGCTTAACCGCTCCACATTTTTTTCCGCTTCGGTAAGCTGTGCCTTCCTTTGTTCAACTTCCTTTTTCTCTGGTGCTGCTTTTGGCATTTGCGCTGGAGTTGGATGATGAATAGAGCCACAGACAGGGCAAAGCTTCCCTTCCACTAATGTACGTGCCAGCATTCCTGCCTGTGCATCCAGAAAACGCTGCTCCGTTTCCCTGTATTCAATGCCTATCTGCTCCTTTTGCTCTGCTGCTTTTTGATAATCCTCTTGTGCTTTATGTAAATCCTTTTCTAATTTCTCCCAGCCTTTTATTTCCTCAAAAAGTATTTTGCAATCCTGCATCTGCTCTACCAATTCCTTCTGCGCTTGTGCAAGCTGCAAACTGCGGGTATCGGATTCTTTTACCGCCTCCCACTCACTGCGCCAAAGCGTCTGCTGTCTGCGCTGTGCATTTGCCTGCTCTTGGGTTTTTTGATATGCTTTTTCCTGTTCTGCGGCTTGCTGCTGCAAGGTATGCAAACGCTCTTTTTGTTTTTGGAAAGTGTCAAGCTGGTCTTGTGCTGCTTTTGTCTTATGCTGCCATTGAATCTCTAATTCTCCCGCATTTTTCAGGCGTTCCAATTCTTCCTTGCACTGTGTTTCCTTTTCAGAAAGTTCGTTTTTTTGTTCGTTAAGTTTATGGATTGTATTGGTTAGCTGCTGTAACTGCTTTTGATTTTCCTCGCGCTCTGCCTGCGCCTGTTGCAAAAACCTTTCCTGCTCCGCAAGTTTTCCCTGTAAATCTTTTGTAGTTGCCAGCATTGTTTCCCTGTCTGCAAGCTGTGTTATCTTCTCTTTTAATTGTGTTGTCTGATCTGTAAGCAATGCTGTCGTTTCCTGCTCCTTTGCAATACTTTCCTCCGTCTGCCGCTGTCGCTCAAGCTCCTGCTCCCAGTCAGTTCTTTGCTGCTTTAGGTTATTTATTTGCTGCTGTTTTTCCTTCCTGCCATTTTCCAGATGCGCCCGCTCCTCACCGATTGACGCAAGTTTTTCCAATTCCTCTGTTTCTGTTTTTAACAAGGTTTCCAGCGATACTTTTTGTTCAGCAAACATTTGTTTCTGTTTATTTTCCTGTGCTATTGCCTGCTGTACTGCTGCCAGCTCCTGCTGATGCTGCTGCAATTGGTCAAAAAGTGTTAGATTTTTTTGTTGTTGCTTAATATCCTCCGCAATCTGCGCACACACTGCCGCATTTTGTTCTGCTTCCTGATAATGCGCTTCCTCCTGCTGCAATTGCGGCTCCAAAGCCTCCAACATACGCTGATTTTCAGAAAGTTCCTCCTGTTGCTGACGGATTTTATGGATATTTCCGATAAGCTGATTCTCCTCCTCAATCTTCTTTTCCAATGCATCCCTTTGCTGCTCTAATTCCCGCAAAGCCGCCTCGTCCTCATCACATAACTGTTGCAGCAATTCTAGTCCCTCGCCGACTCTGCCCTCGAATTTTTCCCTGGAAAGCTGCCGCATTTTCTCCGCTGTCGGCGTGTCTTGGTTACAGACAATACCTTCCATATATTGATTAATACTGCGTTTTAACTCGCCATACTCCTGCCACTGCGCCTTAGCTGCATCCTTGAGTTTTCCCTGTATTGTCTGATACATTCCTGTCTTAAAAATCTGCCGGAAAATATTGCCCCGCTCCTCTGTCCCCGCCAGCAAAAGCTTTTGAAAATCTCCCTGTGCAATCATTGCAATCTGCGTAAACTGCCTGCGATCCAATCCAATTAAGTCAGTTACTGCTTTCGTTACCTCTTTCGACTTTGTAGTCGGTGCTCTGTCATCAGGATAAACCAGTTCTGCTTCCGCCTTCTGTGTCGTGTATCCTGTCCCTCTGCCCTTAGGACGCTGATATTCCGGATTACGCTTCACTTGATAACGCTTCCCACGATAATCAAATGTTAGCGCCACAAATGTCGGCACATCCTCTTTGGCATACTTACTACGAAACATATCCGCCTTGCGCACATCTCCGCTCGCCTCTCCGTACAAAGCATATGTAATCGCATCAAAAATCGTCGTTTTTCCAGCGCCGGTATCTCCGGTAATCAAATACAAGCCCTGCCCGCCCAAACGCGCAAAATCAATCTCCGTATTCCCTGCATAAGGTCCAAACGCACTTAATATCAATTTGACTGGCTTCATTCTATCGTGATTCCTCCTTTGCTATTTATCCTGTTCTTTGCACGCCGCAATTAACTGTGCCACAAACGCCGCCTGTTCTGCATTCATTGGCTGGTTATTTTGCAGTTCATAAAACTCTGCAAACAATTCCTGTTCCGATTTCTGCTCAATATCTTCCGCACGCTCTATCATATGACTTTGCTTTGTACGGCTATTATCATATTCTAAACGCATTAAATTAGGATAAATAATGCGCAGCTTCTGCAATCCATCCGGAATATCCTCCTCGTCAGTCAGCGTAACCTGCACATAATCCTCCGTATTAAACTCCTGATAAAATGTGCGTGCTGTTACTTCCAGATACGTTCCGCGGATTCTGCGCATATCACGAAGCGGAACAAGAGGCACTGTAGACAACTGAATATTTCCCTTCTCTGCAAATTCAACAACCGTAACCGATTTTTCCTGATCGGCTTCCGAAAAGGAATACTTTAACGGCGTTCCGCAATACCGCAGCGTTTCCCGTTTGATAAACTGCGGGCTGTGAATATGCCCCAGCGCCACATAGTCAAAGGCATCAAAGACCTCCGATTCCACATTGTCCAAACCGCCGACAGATACCTCCTCCGAATCGCAGCGTCCAGCGCCTGTCACAAACTGATGCGCAATTAAAATATTGCGTTTGCTTGTGTCTACGTTCATGCGCTCTATGACAATTTTTACCGCATCATGATAGCTTTCCGGTGAAACTTTTGACGGCTTTTCCTTTTCATAACAGCTTTCCGACGACACTTTTGACGGCTTTTCCGTTTCATAACAGCTTTCCGACGACACTTCTGATGACTTTTCCGTTTCATAACAGCTTCCTAGCAAAACTTTTGACGGCTTTTCCTTTTCCGCCGCATCTGACAATACTTCTTCCTGCATGAAATCTGCATCTGTATCCGTCAGTCCTTCTAATGCGTGGCGCACTACAGCGGGTTTAATAAACGGCAGCAAATATATATTCATTTCCCCGTAGGCATCTGTCAGCGTATACTTTGCGGTTTCGCCACGATAAACAGGCGATACATACACCCCCCTTCCGCGCATTAGCTGTGCGCCGAATGCAATCCGTTCCGCAGAATCATGATTGCCGCTTACCGCATAAACCTTTTTCCCACGATCCGCAAGCTCTGTTAGAAACCAATCGAACACCTGCACCGCTTCAGCAGAAGGCACTGGCTTATCATAGATATCCCCCGCAATCATAACACCGTCTGCCTGCTGCTGATCTGCAATCGTTAAAATTTGCCGCAAAATGTACTTTTGATCTTCAATCATAGAAAACTCATTCACCCGCTTTCCAATATGAAGGTCTGAAATATGTAGTAATTTCATGAATTTAATTCCTTCCTAATTATAATATCACTTTTTATAACATTATCTTTATATTTAAAATCCATTGTACATTCCAATATGTTTCGTACCAATAAAGAATACAACGGATTCTGTTACAGATCCGCGTTTTCTACAGTTCCTTACCCCAATAATGGAGAATAAACTTTATCGTAAAGCAGATTATCAAAGTAATAAGTGCCAATATGCCACAAACTAAGATACTGGTATACCAAGGCGCAGACTGCATAGCATAAAGTTCCGAATGATTTTTATAATCCCAAAATACATAGATTCCTTTCCCAAGAAATACACCAATCGTACTCCCAATAATAATATTTAATACGCTATTTACCTGTTTTAACATCAATAATCCCTCCTATTTTTCAGCAGCAATTAAATACAGCATTATTTTTTCAAATATTCCAAAATCGGTTCAATATATTTTTTATCCGAAATATCATAGGACGAAGAAATCATTTTTATCATTACTTTTTCTTGCTCGGTTTTATCTTTTTTTGCTTTCAGTGTTTGTATAAACATTTTCATCATAAGTTTAGACGCAATGGACATTCTGTCATAATGAAACCCTCCCGGACAGTAAAACGTCTTTACCTTTTTCTGCTCCGACGCATTGAAAATTCGTTTAAGCGCTACTTCAACATCCGGATTTTCTATTGGACTTGCCCCAACACAAAATGCAATCAGCTTCTTATCTGCCCATTTGTCTATATTTCCTTTAAACCAACCAATTTTACTAATACTGCCCGCGCAAGCCCAACCTCCAAAAATAATTGCTTGATATGCCGTCAAATCTTTCTTTTTTGCGGCTGATAATTCAAGGCAGTCAGCCCCCGCCTCTTGCGCTATCCATTCGGCATAACGCTTTGTAAACCCTGTCTGCGAATGATAAATTACGATTGTTTTCATCTACTAAAACTCCTATTGACAACCTGTTACTTTTTTTGATTATAGCAACAAGTCACTTATACGTCAATGTTTACCTTGTCCATAACTGACTCCATACAACATTGTCAAGGAATTTCCATTGACACCATTTATTTTTTTGTCAGCCCATGTTATAATAATTTTATGCATTTCCCATTAAAAAACGATACAAAATTCGGAGGTTTTTATGTACCAATACCATGACGCTAACGGCGAATTTATCAGCCTGCACGACTGCCGTGCGGCAAAGGCATCCCTGGAAAGCAATATTTTATCTCTCTACTTTCCGGAAGGCATTGATATTGAAGCATCGCATCCTGACAATCCTTACCAGCAAGCCGCTTACACAGGGGAAGCCAGACTCGACTTCCATCTGTTGTATCGACCTGATGTGGCTGTAACCATTTATATTTTTACAGAAGAAAATGATACAAGAGATATCCGCGAGCTATATGAACTTAGCCAATTTCTTAACGATATCAACAACAGGCAATATGAACTGGAATTTCTATATACGTACCAAGGGTATCAAACAGTCTTGTATACCTGCTGGCTCTGGATGCAAGAACCACCCTACCATAAAGAGTGTTATTTGTTTATCTCTGCAAGGCAGATTGATTATTATTGGAACGAAATGCACCCTGATTAAAAATCAAAGTAAATTTATGGTGTTGGCAGGCAGTTTGCAAATTTCCCTACTTCAAATCAAAAAGAACTTTTTCATAATCTTTGACATAATATCGTATATTTGTACGTCCTTTTTGAATAATGATATGTCCTTCTGTTTCTAACTTTGCTTTCTGTGCTTCAACACCACCGGGGTATTTTTCATTTAACTCCCCATTTGCTTTCAAGGTTCGCCAGTAAGGTGTTTCATCATTATCACGTTGATAACTTGCCCATGCTGCGATAGAAACGAAAATTCCTGCTGTTATCGGTTCAGTAAAATCTGCTCCACTTAATTCAGCAAAGTATTCTCGTATTTTTCCAACCGTAATTACTTTACCATAAGGAATTTTCTTCATTACCTTATCATAGTCAATTGGCGGAGCAAAATACATTTTATTTCCACCATACTTCTCTATACTTTTTTGATCTGTAATGGTCTGAACCTTTGGCATATCTTTATTGTCACGTAACATAGCGTTAAAATCTTTTTTATTTTCATTTGCCATATCTTCACCTCCTACTTTAAGGATAATAGATTCGTCACTTCTATGCAATGAAACGGTTAATAAATTTTAATAAATTTACAACCTACGGCACAAAAAACCGTACATATATATTGAAAGTTCGTAACAATTCAGGTAGGGGCTGTCGTAATTAAGAAAACGTATACAAGATAGTCTAACATCATGATGCGATTGATTCGATATCTTGTATAATCAAAGCTTGTTGCAACAGCTCCGTAATAAAATGTAGTGGTTGGAGGTATCCAGCCCATCGCGAAGCGATTTCCAATGGCTGGATACGTAACAGTTCAATGGGTTATCTGAACTGTTACGAAAGTTCATTTGTGAGAGAGGAGGAAAAATATGTGGACGATCATAAAATCATAGAACTGTATTGGGAACGAAAAGAAACAGCAATTGAAGAAACTTCAAAAAAATATGGCAGACTATGTGCTTGCATTGCGCAAAATATTCTTTTAAACTATGAAGATAGTGAAGAATGTGTCAATGATACATACTTTGCCGTTTGGAACGCGATTCCAGACAGAAGACCCAATATATTTTCTGCTTTCATCAGTAGAATTACAAGAAATCTGGCATTAAAAAAATTTGAATACCTTTCTGCGGCAAAAAGAAATCCTATAGCAGTTGCATCCTTTGAAGAATTGGGCGATTGCGTATCAGGAACAGACAGCGTTGAATCCGAAGCCGAATGCAGACACATTGAAAATATCATTGACAAATTTCTTTGGCAACAATGCGAAGAAAAAAGAAATGTGTTTATTCGTCGATACTGGTATTTTGACTCTATTGAAGATATTTGTCACAGTACAGGATTTTCACAAAGCAAAATTAAATCCATGCTGTACGAAATGCGCCGGAAACTGCGGGCATATTTAGAAAGTGAAGGAGTTGAAGTTTAAAATAAAGAACTGTAAATAAATAACATTGCCAGAATGCGTAGGATATTTCTGTAACAGTTCAGGTAGGTCTGCGCATTTACTGCGCTGACCGTAATAAAATGTAGTGGTTGGAGGTATCCAGCCCATCGCGAAGCGATTTCCAATGGCTGGATACGTAACAGTTCAATGGGTTATCTGAACTGTTACATATTTCTTCATTGTACATCAATGAGATACAGAGAAACACTTTACAAAACTGCTAATGTTCCAGACATACAATATCAATTGCTTCATATGGAAAAACGCACAGGGAGGTATAGAAAATGAACAAAAAGCAACTTTCTGATCATATTGGAAATATTGACGACAGGCTTGTACAACAAGCAGAGCAAATCCCTAAGTATGCTATGGTACACCATAAAAAAAGAATCCGACAGTTTTTGACCGCCGCGGCAATCTTTGCTCTTATGGTATCAAGTTTTAGTGTAGGTGCATTCGCTTTCGCCCGTGAAATCATAGTGGAAGTGCCCACAGAACAGGAAGTTATTGCACTAGAAGAAATCGGGCTTACGCTGATTTTACCCGACAAATGGAAGGACAAATATATAGTGATAGAGGATACTTTCACACCATACAATTCCATTATGTGGGAGTTTTGTGTCAAATCCATCTATGATGCACAAATACCAACTGATGAATCCGGTGAAATATTATACCGTGGGACTCTCTTTTATATATTCCAGTATGCCGACTATTCCATGTCAGCGAAGGAATTTGAACAATCAGGTATCGCAGGAATCGGTCAATACCTATTTGCGACAGAAAATGCCACTTATGCGATTCTATACGCAACCGATGTGCAGTATCCTCCAACAGATAAAGAACAGGAAAGCACCTATCAAGAAATGATGTCAGAAATTAGAGATATTCAGTTTATCGTAAACAATATATTTTATACTCACGAACGATAAATATTACCCTATCACGCAAGATAATTTCGCTCGTAAGTCAGCGTTATTGGCAAATTTAAAGTGCTCGTAAATTGGTGTTATTGGCAAAGTTAAGCACTCGTGAATCGGTGTTATTGACAGAGTTAAACACTTGCGCCAATATATATCAATGTTGTTATACTGATTTGTATTACTATTGCCGTTTTTAAGCATTCGCCAATATATATCAACCGCAAATATTAGTAACGTGCACTATAATTGAACCTTTTATAACACCCAAGGGGTAATACAACAAATAACAATACATTATTTGATAGCATAAGAATTGCCCACGAAAAAATGTTAGTGGCATACATTATAATTAAACTTTTTATAACACCCAAGGAGGTAACACAACAATGAACAATAAATTATTTGACGACAAAAGAATTGCCCACGGCTATGCATCTGACAGACCTTGGCTGCACAAATATGTTATAGAACGGATAAAGTCCGACTTAAATATAACAAAATCCTTTCATAACGGACTAGACGTTGGCTGCGGCGCAGGATTATCAACGAAAGCATTAAGGCTTATCTGCGATAACGTGACAGGAACCGATATTTCAAGCGAAATGATTCAGGTATGCCTGGATACCTATGCCGCTTCAGAATTTACTTTTTATACGGCGAAAGCTGAGGAATCGCTTCTTCCCAAAGAGCCATACGATATCGTAACTGCGGCAGGCGTGATTAACTGGGTAGATAAAGATAAATTTCTCAAGAACTTAAACCTTGTTATGGCAGAAAAAGCTATGCTGATTATCTATGATTTCTGGATATCGGATAAAATGTTAGAAAATAACGCCTACACGGAATGGTTTCATAACCGATATCTAACCAATTTCCCGAAACCGCCGCGAAATGAAGATATATGGCATCCAAGCGATATGCCAGAGGAATTTACTATAAAAAAACAGGTAACCTATCAAATACCCTATAAATTTGCGTTAGATTCCTTTATCCGTTTTATGATGACCCAGTCGAATGTTAATTTGCAGATACAAAACCACCAAAAAACAGAGTCTGAGATTTACAATCTTATGGAGCAGACCCTGTCACCGATATTTCACGGCTGCAATCAGACTTTAATTTTCAATGCATACAGTTGGTATATAGAGCGAAACTAAGCGATACGCTTAATTATCCGCTCTACGAACACCGGCTAGGAAACAAACATAAAACGATTCGAAGAAAAAAGTATTTTATCAAGAATTGTTGGTGAATCCAATGCCTAAACCACCAGTCTTCCACGTTCGCCATTATAAATTGGACAAAGTTGTGCAAACATAGACAGGATTTTTTAGGCAATGCCATCTATAATTATTTTAACAAGGAGGGAGAACCAAATGTCGATACAATATATGCAGCAGGCAATACAGTTTATGGAGGATCATATCTGCGAAAACATCAATTATATGGATGTTGCCCAAAGTGTACATATGTCCAACTACAATTTCCATCGAACTTTTAGCTTTATTGCCGGCATTACAGCAAACGAATATATCCGGAATCGCCGCCTGACATTGGCAGCCCAAGAACTACAGACAACCGATATATCCGTACTCGACGCCGCATATAAATACGGCTATGATACGCCGGAAAGCTTTTGTAAAGCCTTTTCGCGTTTTCACGGCGCAACGCCCAAGCAGGCAAAACAAAAAGGTACAAAGCTTCGTTTGTTTCAACCCCTTGTAATAAAATTAATTATAGAAGGTGGTACTATTATGGATTACAGAATGGAACACACAGCAAAACAAAAATTTCTCGCAATCGTAAGAGCATTCCCAACCGAAAGCATCAATGATGACACTGACCACAGCGTCCCCGACTTTTGGACAGAATGCAACGAAAAGAATCTTCTTGAACCGATGAAGCAGCTTCGAACCGCTGGGAAACGGGATTTATACGGCTTATGCAGCCCTACAAAGGATAATGATACCCATTTTAATTATGGAATCGGGATTATTATTGACGCCGATACAGACACTTCTAAATTAGAACAGTTTACAAACAACGGCTATACAATATGGGAAGCGGAACCTGCGGATTATGCCGTATTTCCCTGCATAGGGGCTGACGGAAACTGTATTGGAGAAACTTGGAGCCGATTTTTCAAGGAATTTGTGCCGCAGACAGGCTATACACAGACAGACAGCACAGACTATGAGATCTATTTTGAAAAAGGCGAAAAAGGGCTGATCTGCGAATTGTGGATTCCTGTTCAGAAAGAGTAAACTATACTAACAACCGTTAAGATTTTCCAATTTCTGCACAACCCATATTGCATAAGCGGACAATACGTGCTGTGCAGAAAGGAAAATCTAATCGTTCGTGAGTATAATTATTTTTTCTCTCTGATTTATGGGCTGCTGCAAAAATGGCAGCCCTAGTATCATTCGCAACTCTCAATTATCGAAACGCGTCAAATACATTTTTTTCTAAATATTTCTTCTTAGAAAAATCACTTTTATACCCTTTGTCCTGAAAAATGCGCATACTTTATACGCAAAAAACTATTGCCATACGCATAAAAGAAACGTATAATACATAATATAAGGAGGACACAATATGACAGTTCGGGAAATACTAAAGGTGCTTCGCAAAGATGGATGGTACACCACCAATCAGGAAGGCTCCCACATAAGCCT
>ERZ778516.409-NODE-409-length-36119-cov-18.741543_pt1 | contig 36119 bp, 27 predicted proteins | sample MGYA00510342_ERZ778516 | MGnify/ENA primary metagenome ERZ778516 (study PRJEB29527, sample SAMN07138961) | mouse gut metagenome | material: feces | host: mouse | place: China:Nanjing | collected 2016-01-25 ...
TGTAACAATTAACCAGTAGTCATTCTTGACTACACCATTATTATACTAGGAGATAAATAGGTGACATTATGGGGGCAGTAGTTAGAGATGCATTGGGTGTACTATATTGCTTGAATGTTAGATACTATAGTTGCAATTGCAGGTGGATTGGCTAAATTGATTATGGTTATAAAATGATTTTGTTAATTAGATTCGAGATTTACAAAATAAAGAGTTTACTATGTTTATATGTCAAAAATGGGATAAAAAGCAGTGCTATTTCACAAACGCAGACGTAGTGTTGGTAGTGTAAAAAAGTTTATGTCTTTGGGGAAAAAATACCTCCTTTTTGGTAAGGATTAGAATATGATAATTCTTACCGAAAAGGAGTATTTTTATGCCAATAGCAAAGGTGATGCTGAGGATAAACTGTGCGGTACAGTAATCCGCTACCAGTATGACAAGATGGACCACCTCACGCGGAAATTGCATAAAAAAGGTGGATAAAAATGGAAACGAGGTGTATACTTACAATGTAAAGAACCAGCTGGTCAGCAGGAAGTTGGAAAAGTCAGAGACATACTACAGATATGACCAGCAGGGCAATGTCTTGGAGGCGACAGGGACTAGGAGGGATATATTACAGCTAAAGACTTGTTAAGGAAAATGTGGCAATGTCAACATGGGCAACGCGCTTTTTTGCATGCCTCAAAGAGGGCTCTGGACAAAGAAGATGATTGGGAAACTCAATTAGGCTTTGCAGATATGAAAATGTAAACAGAGCAGCTACACAAAGGATAATTGATTAAAGTTCTACTGAGAAACGATACTATTATATAGCAACATTCAGCTCGGAGTATCGTACTGGCAGGGTGATATCTTCTGGGGGGTGGGTTTATGTGTAGCAGTAAAAATAAAAAGTAATGTACAAATTGATTATATATAATTACGTAGAAGTATACGGAGGGAAAAATGGATAATAAGGTTATTGAGGATTTAAGAAAAAGAATAGCTTCAGAGCCATCTGTGTTGTTTCTGGGTCAAAAGTACTTGAATTCTAAATCAGGAACAGATATGTTTTATGAGCTGGTGAATGAAAGTCTTTGTGAAGGAAGATTAGGACAGGAAACAAATTACACTTCATTATGGCAATCGTGGTCCAAGGAAGATAGACCGACGCAAGATGATATTGAACAGATGAGAGAAATGATTTCAATCATTCCCAGGCAGAACTGGCTTAAAAAGGTATTGGGTATGCGATGGGGAATGATTATGACTTCAGCTATTGATGGTTTGATTCTTGAGAATGATTTTCCTTTTAAGACAATTAAAATGACGCAAAAGCAATTCAGCAAAAAAGATATTTCTAAGACCTTTATTAATGTTTCGTTTTTATATGGGAATATAAACTATAATGAAAGTGATCAATTGATTCCGCTAAAGTATAAGGATATCTGTTCACCTGTTTGTAAAAAGCGTATTAGTGATAGACTGAATTGGATCTATAATGAGATATTATCTGAGTATGGAGTATTGGTGATCGATGGATGGGATCCGGAAACGGACTGGCTTCAGACATTACTTGATAATGCCGGTGAGATGCCGCAAAAATCAATTTTTCTTTTTGGGGTCACAAAAAAACAATCACAGCGTGATGATATTGCAGCTCTGATTGATGAAAATATTCTTTCGTATGATGAGAGGACATTTGCTAGGGCATTAGAGGATATTGGATTTTTTGAGGAGGAGTACGATGCTTTTACGGAGCAGATTGATACAGAATATAATCTGTCATTGAATCATAAAGAAAAGGGTCTGTTCGTTGTTTCGGTGTCATACGATGCGAAGGCAGGATTAGATCCGCATATAACCTTTTTGTATGATGATATCTGGCGGAATAAAGATCAGGGGTCAAAAAAGAAACTTTATATTCAATTTCAACAGCAGGGAGACGAACCAATATGGCATCTGTATGATGAGAAATACGGTTTTTATTTTAGCAGGACACAGGATAAAAAACTGTTGGAGTGGGTTGATAAAGAATTGCAGAATTCATCATATAAGAGAAAATATATCATGGTCGAAGGCAATTCAAATGTAGGCAAGACAGCTTCACTGGCGAACCTAGCATATCAAAAGAGAAATTCTGTTCCTGTAATATATATACATGGGGAACCAACACAGTTTGATTGGGAAAACAAACTGAAAGAATTTATCAAGACACAATTCCTGGAATTCCGGAAAAATGGCGAAAAGTTAATTGATTCTGTTCTTGTCATATGGGACTCAGATATAGGATACTCTTCTACACAAAGGTGTAAACAATTGCAAGATGTTCTTAGGGAATGTAATACCGTGGTAGTGGGGAGCACATATTTAAATCTGAATAAGTGGGAGAAACACGAAAAATTCTATAGGGATAATGTAGGTAATTATCATTTGCAGTATACAACACAACTGGATAAACAAGAGATAGAAAATATGCTTGAGTCAATAAAAGGAATTGACAAGGAAATGCATCAAATGATGGAAGCATACAAAAAAGAGGGAAATAATCTGCTTGATGCATTACAGCGTTTGATTATGTCAGAAAACAGGGATGAATGGAAACAAGTGGCGTCGATGCTTCAATACCGATTTCATCAGGAAGTCGATGCCAATGAGGAATTGGCAGAAAAAGAACTTATACAATATAAGAAACATATAGCTGAAGAGGTAGAAGAGCAGATTCATAGGTTGGGGATTGCGTCGTCGTTTCAGTTAAAGCTTGAAAGCATCAGAGAGCAGATAGAGGCAAACGATACAGAAGATAATGAGATTAGTGATAAAAAGAATAACTTGTATACTTTAGACAAACATGTCAAGAAACTAAATTGGATTTTGGCGATCGCAGGAGAGTTTGCTGTTCAATTGCCGCTGACTCTTGTTTTGCGTGTGATTGGAGAAGGTACACAGAAGATCTGCTCCAATGAACAGATGTTTTTGATGAAGGTGATAAGAAGTGATAGTTTGATTCAGTATACGAAAGATGATGGGGATTATGTTTCAGTTTCATTTCGCCATCCTCGTGAAGCGCTCTGGTATATTGATAATAATATGGATAAGGAATCCAATAATAACAAAGAGAAAATTAAAGAAAAGGAAGTTGAGTTCCTGTGTGAGATGATTAAAGAATGTAGATGGAATGATTCCCAGGAGAATGTTCAGATGTTGGCGCTGACCCGTTCATTTGGCCCAAATTCATTTGGAAAAATAGGAGTGGAGAACAACAATACGTCACGTCGGTATCTGGAATATGCTGCATGGTGGAAAAAGATTGCTGATGAATTAATTGAAGCAGCAGAAGACCAGTCAGAGGCAATACTTGTTTACGCCCTGTTTATTCGCAACAATTGTCGTAGAGAAATTGAGAGGATTGGAAATGAAGATGAAAAAATAAAAGAGGATCGCATTAAAGAGCTTAAGATGGCGCGAGAAAAATTAAGGATGGCAATTGATCAACATGATCGGCGAAATACGAATCAATATTGCCGTCTGTTGGGGGAAATATGTGCAAATCTTGTATATGGAATGAGTTTTGTGGATGGTAAAATGTGTGAAGACGGACTTGAGCAATTAAAACATTTCTTTCCACTTGCAGTAAAAAACTGGTCTGATACTACCTCACAAAATAATTTTACAAGAAATTCCCTGTTAGATATTTGGTTAAATGGAGTTGAGCACTATTTTGATTCAAAAGTAGGAGATGGAAATCCAATGATTGATCCGAAGTGTGCGGAGGTGGTTGCAGATAGTATTGATTATATTGATATTTTGCTAGATCTTTCAGAGGATGATTTTGATAATCAAAAACTGATTGGAAAAGTTAACAAAATGTACGAGTATATTGGGATTGATAAACTGGATGAACTAGAGAAAAAGCTTGAATCTTATAATAATGATACATGCCTCTATCTTAAAGCATGGAATTGCTGGAGAATAGACGACAAGGTTCGGAATATGGGCAAAGAGGAAAAAGCAGGTTATATAAAGACAATATTTAAAACGGGCAATCTATACTTAATTCCGGATGACATGGATCGGCAGGAGTGTGCTGAGAAAATAAAATCACAATTAAAAGAGACTTCGAAACGAGCTGCTCAAAATGCTGTCGAAATATTGGAGAAAAAATTGAAATTAATTGAAAAATCCCGGAGTGTTCGATGCATGAGTATGCTTATTCGTTCAAAATGGTTATTATACACTGGAAACATGCCACTGGAAATAAAACAACATCCCAGTTTGACTGTGAATCAATGGGAAGAAATCGGCACATTGTGTAAAAAATATATCGAATATACTGAGAAAAGAAAAGTACAGCCAGGGGTTGCACCGATCCTGTTAAGAATGATCTATGTGTGGTGTTTTACAAAAGACAACGATGCTTTCAGGAAAATACAGGAGAAGCAAAGCTTGCTTTCGACGAATGACTGGTATTTTGAACGGATTTGTTTATGTGTACCTGAAAAAAATATACCTATGCAGTTTCAAACAAGCCTTCAATTGAGACATGAATCAAATAGTAAATATGATGCGAAAATTACCGGAATCATTGATGGAAAAAATCATGCACAATCCGAAATTTATAGTTGTGTGATTGGGAAAACAGTTCATGTCTCCGATTCGGTTGCCCAACAATTAATTGGAAAGTACCGAGGTGTGCAAAGGTATAATATAGATCAACCAGTCATCATATGGTTTAATGCTAAGGGACCACAAATTGCGATTTCTGGCACGAAAGGGGGAGAATAAGTTGGAACATCCTAAAATACTGGTACCGGGAAAGATGAGGGCGATCAATAATTATCTGTTAGAAAAAACAGAGTGTTTTGCATTTTTGCTGGATGATGACTTGCAGTGGGATTATGCCAAACCACAAAATGCAAAGGAAGCATTTGAAATCTGGTCGATAGCACTATATGTTGTCTATCATGATTATGGCTGTTATTATCTAAAGTATCTATTGTCAAATGATAATGTCATGATTGCGCAAATTGAACCACAAATGAAAAGAGCGAGATATCATTATCATGATATAGTAAATTGTTTTCGAGGAAATTTTGCACATGGCATTTTAGACAAGCAAAGTAGGAGTGAGATGACAGGTTTGATAATTAAAAAGTATTTAAAGAAATCTAGGCAATTAGAATCTTTGGATGAATTCACAGAAGAAGACTGGAAAGATGCGGCAGAACAATTAAGAAAGAAGGCTGATGAATTGTGTGATACGTTAAAGTTGTGGGCTGATACGTATGACAGATCCAAATTCAAGAATTTGATTAGTGCAAAAAAACAATTTGGAGAGTCAGATTGTTTTAAAAAGTCTATCTGTGAAAGAGTTTTGTTTGAATCTCTGGACAAAGATATAAGAAAGGGGGGAGGCGGGAATGCCCGATATATATTAGATAATAATGCTAGTAACATACATAAAAATTTGAAAGATGTATTGGATGAGTGGCAGAATATTATACAAAATGAGTTTTTGCTCAATAAAATAAAAACAGATAAGGATATAATTGATCGGCTAAAAGAATTGTTGGAAAAAGTTTATAAACCAGTAATCGTGTCTTCTGTCGATGTAGCATCAGAATGTGGATACAATTTTGATGAACTTTTGAAATGATGAAATGATAATGTTGTAAAAGAGAGTATGCAGTTTGTATAAGTCAAAACAGTTTCTTAATAATTGTGTATCCATAATAGGGGCAGGTGAGATTGTATCTACTTGCTCTTATTTTGTAGAACTATAATGAAGAGCCAAGGACAGTGACTGTCTCTTATGATGAAAAGCCAAAATAGGCCGTTTCCTCCAATGAATTGTGGCTCCAGTATTCACAACACAGCATCTGCAAATCTTCTGCGCTCCAATCCATACCTGTCAATTTTTGCATTTCTTCCGTTTGTTCTTCTGTTGGCAAGTCATAGTAATCTGCAATCCGGTTTATCAGTTCTTTCACCTGTTCTAAATTTTTCGTTTCCATGTGTGCCCTCCAATTTCTATTTATTGACATTTATCGAACAATCCCGGACAAAACCGTCCGCTATAGCCCGTGCCGCCTGCGTTTTTGGCTCACTTGCCACGGGTGGGGAAGCCGTGTTCTGAGATAACCGAATACCACTCATCGGGCAGAACAAACCATTCACCCATTTCATTTTTGCTGCAATAAGCGATTTCCTGCTCCGGCGAGCAGCGGTACTCGATCTCGTATAATTCTCCCTCTTTGCAAGGGGCGGAAACGGTCTGATTACAGCAATTTGCAGAGTCTTCACAAACGGCAAGGGAAGTGTTATAATGAGGTAGCCGGCTGTCTGGAGAAATGGGTGTAGACCGATTTTTCAACAGACAGCAGAAAATATAAAAGCTGTGAGTGATGTGATTGCAGATGGGGAATTAGCTGATAGAAAACGGAGAATTATTGAGTGATATAGTAAAGAGGTATGCAAGACCTGAAATCTTTGCTTTGGTGGATGCTGATCCCGATTTCGAAATGCCCATCCAAATACACAAGTATAATTAAAAATTTATTTATGGAGGTATTGATAATGTTTGATAATACGAGCAGATTGTTGACTAGAGAAGAGATAGGAGCAATAGAATCAGAATTAGGTATCACATTACCAGACAGTTTTGTCGAACATTACCTGGCCTTTAATGGTGGGATTCCATCCAAGCCATATTTTTATTCAGAAGAAGAGGATGTAGAGACTGGGATTCAAATATTCTCACCGATAAAATATTGTTTCGACAATCTCAATTTAAAGACAGTTGAACAGAAATATGTCTTTTTCAAAGAAAAATCTAAATTAATGTGCCGCTATTTGCCTTTTGCAAATGACTATGGTTCCAACCAAATCTGCATGAACTTAGATAACGGTAAAATATATATTGTCTATATGGATAAAGGCGAATTGGATCAAGAATGTTTTCAATATCTGGCAAATGATTTTACTGAGTTTTTGGATGGATTATCGGAGGAGAGCATAGACGAGTAAATCTAAGACAAAGAAATCAGAGAGAATATTACAAAAGAGATGGAAAGCGGGGATATTCTCAAAGAGGCAGTAACGCAAATGTAACAACCCAGCCGATGCCATAAAAAGAGGTGTGTATATGTTTTTTTCAAATATTGAAAAAAAGGTTATGGAAAATCTTTTTCTTTCAATCAGTGATAATGTCAATCAAAGATATGTTTTAACTTATTCGGATGGAAACGTTATTGAGGCGCAAGTAGATACATGTTATGAGACAGATAATGGATTAGAGGCTGACGATCCAGAGTATGAAGAATATTATGCCTGTGCAATGAAAATAGTAAAAATAATCGCAGATAAAAGTAAAACTTTAAAGGAGGACAGTCTGATAGAAATTAATTACCATAATTATCCCCGGCAGATACAAGATTTACAGGGTAACATATTATAGAAATGCATGTGGTGTTCTGATGAAAAATAAAATGCTCGCTCAAAGCGCAACCGGAGAATGAAGAGCTGCGAAAAGAGCATAGCCGCCATGGGTGGCAGGGTATTCTTTAGAAGGATTATAAATATGAAAAAATATGTTATAAATAAAATCCATTCAGATGGTTACGAAAGATTTGCAATGATCGAAGCGGTTGGACAGGATGTAAAAATGAATGTGCATTTTCTGGAATGTGATGAATATTTGGAAAATGGCGAGGAGTCCGGAAAAAAGAAAAAAGGAGATATAGTGGAAGGCGATATATCAATTGAGCTGGTAACGTTTAGCCGAAAAACAGCTGATAAACTAAGCCATCATCAGGATATACAAGAATCTCCATACATCGAGGCAATTATAGAAGTGACTCAAATCATTGATGAGTATTCTGTATATGCATTCTCGTCAATATTGGGTGATAATATTTTGATAGAATTTGAAAGCGCGGTGAATTACAAAGTAGGAGAGCGCGTTTTGGTTATTGGTTCCCTGGAACTGAGAGAAATATGCCTCCTGCCTGTTCAATGAAAAAGCGGTCTTTAATGACATAGGGCAATGTGTTCTGCCGTGGAGCAGGACGCATTGCCCTATGTCATTGTGTATTATCTTTGAGTGACATGTGTCAAACTCCACTGCTGCGGTATTTGATGTCCAGTAGCGCATTCCTGTCATTTTTGAACATGCGTATGTACTTTTCGTTGTTTCCCACCAGGATATGAGGGTAGCGGCTGTATATTTCCATAAACTTCGGGAGCGACTTTTTCATCACGATCGTTTTAACCACCGTTCCGTCCAGCAGTCCAAGGCAGAGATAAAAGATCTCCGATCTCTTTGAACGCCAGGATTCGCTGTACACCAGGACAATTTTGGCATGCTCCACAGGAATATAGTCCATATTCGCACTAAAAGTCCATTTTCTGCCGATCCATATTTCCTCGATATTTTCTGCTGTTTCGAAGTCGCTGTCCAGCTGCTCGATGGTCACTCCCGGATTTGCTGCCAGATATTTTTTTACTTTCTTTCCTACAGAATGCGTGATGTGATTGATCATGATCAGCACATAGATCACTAGAAAAAAGAGTGCGAATAAACATATTACATAAATATTGTCCATGGACTTTGTCTTTGCGGACTCTGGGGCAGAGCCGCTCAGTGACTGGATTGCGGTAGGTGCAAATTTTAGTAGAACTATTGCCGGTATGAGTCCAATGATAAGAGAGAGTAAAATCAAGCCCTGCCAGTGAGTCAGTGTCAGTTTTTTTACCATATCGAATATCCTCCATATCAGTTTTTCATGATTTTTGTATGTGCATTGTCATTGATTGATGTTGGTAATTATATCAAATAATATCAGGTAAATCAATAATTTTGTCACTCGCCGCAGGCGATGACGCAGGCGATGACGCAGGCGATGCCGCAGGTGATGCCTCAGACGATCCCTAACTGTTTTGACTAGAGCATTTTTCAAACACGCTCTAGGATAACACAGCTGTACGATTCGCCATAGTGCTAATACGGCATTTTTATCTAGACAGTACAATGGTGCGAAACAGGCAGTTCACAACGCTAATTTTGGTCCGTATGGAGCGCAGCGGGAGAGATATAAAATGATATTGGAATCCCGCTCTTGAATCTGGTAATAATTTGAGTTATCATAATATCATCTTATGGAAACGAATGAAAGGGCACGGACAAAAATTGCGGCGGGAGCCGGCGAGAAAGGGAGACAGTATCATGAAAATTGCGGTTACATATGAAAATGGAAGCGTATTCCAACATTTTGGGCACACACAACAGTTTAAGATCTATGACATTGAACATGGGGAGGTCGCATGCACGCAGGTTTTGGACACGGAGGGAAAAGGTCATGGAGCCCTGGCTGGATGGCTCTCTGAACAGAAAGTAGATACGCTGATCTGCGGCGGGATCGGGGCTGGCGCACAGGCTGCGTTGGCGGATGCAGGAATCCGGCTTTACGGCGGAGTGTCCGGCAGTGCAGATGAAGCGGTGAACCAGCTGCTTGCCGGGGAACTCACATTCGAACCGGATGTCCATTGTGACCATCACGGGGAAGGACATCACTGTGGAGAGAACCACCATGACTGTGCCGGGAATGGAGGGTGTGACATCAGATCATAAAACAGGAATCATAAATCAGTGCAAACGAGTGATGAGCGGAACAGATCGGGGAGAATACCATGAAACCATTCAGACTCAGGGATAAAGAATTTGAACAGTTGGCAGAGTCTACCCACCTGAACAATGCGATGCGCCAGCTGATGCGCAGGCATTTCACGCACTGCAGTCCTGATTATCAGATGTTTTTGTTCCTGTTCCAGGAGAAGACAGATACAGCAGGATGCGACGAGTGTGTGTACTTTCCTGTCGTGGAGGAAGTGGACGAAGACATTGCGCGGGGACTTGCAGGTGCGAACGGACTGCGGTATTGTCATGCGAAGTCTGCCGAGACTGCCGATCACAGGGAAGGTTCTGACAAGAGCAGGAAGAAACTGTACTGGGTCATGGCGTGGGGGACAGCTTGTGAGGCCAACACCATCATGGCACGGATCATACTGGAGGAGCTGGTGCCGAAGTTTTATGATATGGCGCTCCTGGAGGAACTACACAGGCACTCTGGTGAGAAGCTGCTTTTCCAAGGATATCTGTCTTGCGGTGGTCGTGTCGGAGGACGGCATGATCAATGTGATCCTGTGATGTGCGGTTGGAGAGGAAGGAGTAAAATTAGTGGATATTAAAAAATATTTACAGAATATTGATGAAGTGATCGAAAAGGGAGAATATAAGGATACGTGGGAGTCGCTTTCCGCGTATCGGGTTCCGGACTGGTATGCCGACAGTAAGTTCGGGATCTTTATCCATTGGGGCGTGTACAGTGTTCCCGCGTTTGGCAACGAATGGTATTCACGCAATATGTATATACAGGGATCGGAGGAATACGAGCATCATCTCAGGACTTACGGTGCGCACAAAGATTTTGGCTACAAGGATTTTATCCCCCTGTTCAAGGCTGAGAAATTCAGTGCGGATGAATGGCTTGACTTGTTTCAGAGCGCAGGCGCGCAGTATATCGTTCCTGTTGCGGAACATCATGACGGTTTTCAGATGTACAAAAGTGAGATCTCAAAATGGAATGCCTATGAGATGGGACCCAGAAGAGATATCGTCGGTGAACTTTCAGAAGCGGCAAAAAAACGCGGCATCATTAACGGAGCATCGTCACACAGAGCCGAACACTGGTTCTTTATGGGGCACGGCAGGGAGTTTGAGAGCGATATAACCGACAGCGAGAAGTACGGTGATTTTTATTATCCGGCGATGCCGGAGCCCTCTGACCTCCAGGATCTGTTTTCAAGTCCCGAACCGTCGCAGGAGTATCTGGAGGACTGGCTTGTGCGCTGCTGTGAGATCGTGGACAGATTTCAGCCGCGGATCGTTTATTTTGACTGGTGGATCCAGCACAGTGCAGTGAAACCGTATCTGAGAAAATTTGCGGCGTATTACTATAACCGCGCAGGTGAGTGGGGCGGCGGAGTCATCAATTACAAGCACGATGCATTCATGTTTGGGACAGCCGTGGTGGACATCGAGCGCGGGCAGTTTGCGGATGTGAAGCCTTTCATCTGGCAGACCGATACAGCCATAGCCAAGAATTCGTGGTGTTACACTGAGAATAACAGCTACAAGAAACCAGGTGCGATCATCTGCGACCTCATTGATATCGTGAGCAAAAATGGCAGACTGCTCTTAAATGTCGGACCCAAAGCGGATGGTACGTTTTCCGATGAGGACAGAAGCATTTTGATGGAAATTGGCAGATGGCTCAGGACAAACAAAGAGGCAGTCTACGGTGCGAAAGTGTGGCGTCAGTCCTCGGAGGGACCGACGAGGATTCAGGAGGGACAGTTTACGGATAATGAGGATAGGAACTATACCGAGAAGGATATCCGCTTCACCGTGAACCATGGCTGCCTGTATGCCGCTGTGATGAAATATCCTGCAGATGGCAGTGTGACGATTGAAAGTTTAGGGAAGCTGTCACAATTCTGCGGGATGATCAGAGATGTCAGTGTGCTGGGTTTTGATGAAAGACCGGCATTCAGCCGCGATGACAAAGGGTTACATATCCATACAGAGTCCGTCAGATCGGAGTATCCGGTCGTGTTGAAAATAGTAATGGATTAAATGAGAAGAAGAGAGCAGTTTTTGAGTAGCCTTTCACCCAGGGCGGGCATACAATGAAAAGGTATTACTGTAAAGATCTGTAGGAAAGCACTATGTTATGAGGAAAGGAATGAATCATGAAGACACAATACCGCAATGTATTTGCAGAGATCGGAATCGAGCAGGCGCAGATAAAAGCGCGTCTTGAGGAGATCAGAGATTTTTATTTTTATGGAAAAGAGGACGAGCGCGTCTACTATCCGGTGGGCGATGACATGGCATACATCATGGACACGGGCAACAATGACGCCCGCACGGAGGGCATGTCATACGGCATGATGATCTGTGTGCAGCTTGACATGCGCGAGGAGTTTGACCGGCTCTGGAAGTGGGCAAAGACTTATATGTGGATGGAGGACGGTTTCCACGAGGGGTATTTTGCGTGGTCCTGCGCGACGGACGGCACGAAAAATGCGGACAGCCCGGCACCGGACGGCGAGGAGTTCTTCGCGATGGCGCTCTTCTTCGCATCGAACAGATGGGGGGACGGGGAAGGTATTTTCAACTATTCCCACGAGGCGAGAGAGATCCTGCGGGCGTGCCTGCACAAAGGCGAGAACGGCAGAACCGGCGTGCCGATGTGGAACAGGGACAATTATCAGATACTGTTCGTGCCGGGGATCGATTTCACGGATCCGTCATATCATCTGCCTCATTTTTATGAGCTGTTTGCGCTGTGGGCGTATGAGGAGGACAGGGCATTCTGGGAGCGTGCAGCGGTTGAGAGCCGCCGGTATCTGGCGAAAGCATGTCATGAGAAGACAGGATTTTCTGCGGAGTACGCCGAGTTTGACGGAAGCCCGTTTCGCAGGAAGCTCCCCTGGACGCAGGATCGGCACGACTGGTTCTACAGCGACTCGTACCGCACCGTGGCAAATATCGGGCTGGACTATGAGTGGTTTGGGAAGGATGAGGGACAGTGTCATGCGGCGCAGGCGATCCAGGAGTTTCTGCTCGAGGCTGGCAGAGAAGATACATACCACGTCTATGAGATAGACGGTAGCCTAGCGCAGGAGTGGGCGCTCCATCCGGTGGCGATCCCGGCGACTGTGGCGATGTCGACGCTTGCTGCCACCACGGACTGCAGCAGGGAGTGGGTGGAGCGTTTTTGGAAGATGCCCATGCGCACAGGCGAGCGGCGCTATTATGACAATTGTCTGTATTTCTTTGCATTTCTGGCACTGAGCGGGAATTACCGGATCTGGTGATCGAGGTCATCGCAGATCGTTCCTGAATCTTCCGGGCGTAGTGTCAGTGTTCTTGCGGAACTGGCGGCAGAAGTGTTCGATGTTTTTGTAGCCGCACTGTTCTGCGATCTCTGCGATGCTCTGCTCTGTGTATGCGAGCAGATCTTTTGCCTTGCGGAGACGAAAGTCGATCACGTCGTCCATACAGGATATACCAAACTGCTGTTTGTAGAGCAGCTGCAGATGCCCAGGGCTGATATGCAGCTGCTCTGCCATTTTGCGGATGGTCCATGGAAGTTCCGGGGTGTTGGATATCTGGCGGCGCAGCATCAGGAGGTCATGGTCGCGCGAGGACACGGCGTGGTGCAGTGCATCATCGCGCAGTTTCAGGAACAGGATGCGCAGCAGCTGGGCAATGACTGCGTTGTCATTGCCGTCTGACTGGTCTGTGCAGGCCTCTGCCCTGGCGTGGTTGCAGGAGCGGGAAGCGCCTGTCCACAGGGAGGTCTCCCAGGTGAGCAGCTGCATGAGGTTGTGGCAGTATTCCGGGTCAGAGATCGGAAAGGGGCGGTTGGTCTGGGGAAAGCTTTTCACGAAAGTCTCGTCCGACGAAAAGCGCACCCAGTCATCGCTGTAGCTGTCTGTGCTGGCGCTGTACCAGATAGGCGTGCGGGGCGTGTAGAGCATGGCGCAGTGTGCGGGGTACTCCTCCGTTGTGCCGCCGATGCGGAAGCGCGCGGGCGTGTGGGTGATCAGAAGAAGGTGGCAGTTGTAACCTTCTGTGATGTCAAACACGAAATCGCCGGCGTGCTCGGCATCGTAACCGGTAAAATAGATATAATTCATATAAACTCCTCCATAAAAAAGATCAAAGTGGAAGCGATGGCGATCCCATTGCTGAAAATGTGGGAGATCGTGCTGATCATGCAGTTGCCGGATTTGCGATAAACGATCGCATAGAGTACACTGTCGATGAAGATTCCAGCCACATCATAAAGCACAAGACCAGCGTCTCCTGGCGCAATGTGACCAGCCGCAAAGACAATGGACGATACCGCGGCGCAGAGCCAGAACGGGAATATTTTCATGGCTTTTCCGACGAAAAATCCGCGGAACGCGATCTCTTCGCCCCATGCTGCAAGGATCACCTGACCGATCAGCAGCGGTATCTTATTGAAGGACAGCATGGAACTTGTCCGTCCCAGCACGTGGGAGACAAAAGCTCCGCCGAAGATCAGATCTCCCACAATAAGTGTCGCGATAGCGCTCACCGTCGGCAGCAGCGTCCAGAGCATCACGCCCGGTTTCCGGATATCCGCAGGGATCGTACTGAAACGCAGTCCCGAATCAGCGTCCCGTGTTTTTGCAGCGGCTTCTGTGATGAAGAAGAACGCGATACCGACAAACACGCCGTACCCGGCGATCTGTGTCGACGGTATCACTTTTGTCATAGTCAGCAGGATCATTGTGGTCAGACCGGCGACTGTGAGGACAGTGCTCCGGTCTGTCTTCGTTAAACTACGCATGTTATCTTACCTCCTGTATTGCGAGTACCGCACCTGTGTATACCCGCTTTAAATATGTCGATATAAGTTCTTCGTCATACGTCAGCGCGTTGTTGGCAGTGATGCTGGCATATCCGTGAACGAACATCGCAAGTATCATAAAGATTTCTTTTGTCTGACTTATGTTCAGCTTTGTTTCTTCCTGCACGGCGGAGATAACAGGTACAAGTTCCGGGGAGCCGATCATTGCAAGGATCGTATTTTCAGCTATGAAACCCGATTGGAACAGAAAACGGAACAGATTCGGTTCTTCGACGGCAAAGCGGATGTAATTCAATCCGATCCCGGACAACACATCTTTCTGTGTTTTCGGAATGTGCATCAGATACTGCGTGTGGTAGTTGTCCGCTTTTTCATAAGCAGCCTTTTTTAAAGCTTCGATCGTCGCGAAATGGTACATAACGGGCTGTGTGGAACAGTTCAGCTGTTTTGATACGGTCCTTGCATTGATATTTTCTGAACCTGTCTGGCGGGCAACCTCAAATGCAGCGTCAACAACCATCTCTCTTGTGATTTTGGGTTTTGGTGGCATAGTTTATTCCTCCCGTTTTATTATTTGGGTTATATAACGATAATTATATATTAAATCGCGGCAGCGTTTTTGTCAATCTCTCCGAACAAAACTTTCGTGCATGGTCCTGTGATGCTTTCTGATCATTGGCGGACAATACATCGGAGGATAGATCAAAATTTAGTGAGTAAAAATCATTGTATCTGGCGCGGTTGTAAAATATAATGGTAATAGCTTTTTAGAGAGCATGTTTTTGGATCAATTAAGATCGCACAGACGATATGGAGGAGAGTATGCCAGAGGAAAAAAGAATTGCAGTGGACAGGAATGCGGAAGCGTTTTTTGAGAATCATGTGGATTTCTGCATCGGCACAGGGCGCATGGGGCTTGCCCTGACACAGGAGTACCAGGAGCAGCTGAAACTGGTGCAGGCGGAGATCGGATTTCAGCATATCAGGGGACATGGCCTGTTCTGTGATGATATGGCGATATATCATGAATATGAGGAGAACGGCGTCAGGAAGGTAGAGTATAATTATACATATCTGGACAGGGTGATGGATTTTTACAGGAGTGTGGGGCTGCGGCCTTTTCTGGAGCTGGGCTTCATGCCGGAGAAGCTTGCGCGCGGCACACAGACGATCTTTTACTGGAAGGGAAATACGACCCCGCCGCGCGATTATGGGGTGTGGTGTGAGATGGTGCAGAGTCTGCTGCGCCACCTGATGAGCCGTTATGGTGCGCAGGAGGTTCTGACATGGCCGATCGAGGTGTGGAATGAGCCGAATCTGTGCGGATTCTGGGAGAATGCGGACATGCAGGAGTACTTCCGGCTCTTCCACGAGACGTTTGACGCGGTCAAGGCGGTGGACAGCAGGTTCCGCGTGGGCGGTCCCGCAGTCTGCGGCGGCACGGATGAGATCTGGATCCGCGCTTTCATGGAGTACTGCAGGGAGCACGGCATCGCGGTGGATTTTGTGACCAGGCATCACTACACGATCGAACAGCCGGATCGCGCGGGGCACTATGACTATGTGAAGCTGATGAGCGCGGAGGATGGGTTTGCCAATCTGAGGACTTCGCGGGATATCATTGATTCTTTTGAGGAGTACAGGGGTCTGCCGATCCACATCACGGAGTTCAACACTTCCTACACGCCAAAGAGCGTGATCCACGACACAAACCTGAATGCGGCGTTCATCGCGCACCAGCTGTCGCGCCTCGGCGACGGGAACGCGTCGTACTCGTACTGGACATTCGGGGATGTGTTTGAGGAGCAGGGCGTGCCGTTCACACCGTTTCACGGCGGATTCGGGCTGGTGGCGGACGGCTGCATCCCCAAGCCGACTTTCTGGACGTTTGCGTTTTACAAGAAGCTGCAGCGCAGCGAGGGGGCGTGCGTCTACAAGGACGACGATGTGGTAGTACTGAGAAAGCAGGACGGCGGCTATCTGGGCATAGGCTGGAATCCGGTGGAATCGGGCGCGGGGGAGGAGAAGCGCATCGTGCTCTCCCTGGCGGCGGACGCGGGTGCGTACAGCCTGCTGACAGAGACGGTGGACGAGGAGACCTGCAATCCGTTAAAAGTGTGGCATGATCTGGGGGAACCTGCGGATCTGACAGACGGACAGAAAAAGCTTCTGCAGCAGGCGGCAAAACCTTTTGTGCGGACGTGCAGGCTGGAGAGCGCGGACGGGCATGTGGAGATCACGCTCCCGATGCGGAGAAATGCAGTTGTCTGTTTTGAGGTACAAAGATGTGATGTAGAGTCTGACCGCGGCTATGATTATGGGCGTGTGGTTTCCGCAGAGTGACGGGGATGCACAGACTGGCGCTGCGTCATTCCGGAACAGATTGAGTAAGAGCGTAAGGTGATTTGAGGTGTGGGAGATAAAGTGTTGCAGAAAAAGAAAGCGTGGAAAAGTGCAGCGTTTCTGGCAGTGGGTGTGATGGCGGTCAGCAGCGCCTGCGCGGCGCCATCTGACAGTGGTGCGAAGACGGTGCAAAATGAGGATGCGGTGCTGGATCAAAGTGGAGAAGCAGAAGACAGGCAGCCAGAGAACCAGACAACGGCAGTTTTAGAGGAGTTACAGGAGGAAGGAACGGACATGGATATAAAAATGGATATAAAAGAGTTAACGATAACAAAGGGCTACAAGGGCATAAATGACACCAACCCGCTGATGACGCAGCGGTTCGGCGCGGATCCATATGCGATGGTTTACAAGGACAGGGTGTACATCTATATGACTGCAGATGCGTTTGAGTACGATTCGGTCAAGAGCGTCAAGGAGAACACATACAGTAAGATCCACCAGATCAACGTGATCTCGACGGACGATATGGTCAATTTTACCGATCACGGGGCTGTGAACGCGGCTTCCGGCGAGGGTGTTGCGAAGTGGGCGAGAAATTCGTGGGCGCCGGCTGCAGCGTGGAAGGAGATTGACGGGAAAGACCAGTTTTTCCTGTATTTTGCGGATGCAGGCGGCGGGATCGGTGTCCTGCAGGCGGACTCGCCCACGGGACCGTTCCGGGATCCGCTGGGAAAAGGGCTGATCACCAGGGAAACACCAAACTGCGCCGATGTGCTGTGGCTGTTCGACCCGGCGGTGCTGATGGACGATGATGGGAGAGCCTATCTGTATTTTGGCGGCGGTGTGCCGGAGGGGAAGGTTGCTGCGCCGGGCACGGGAAGAGTGGTCGAGCTGGGAGCGGACATGATCAGCATTGTCGGTGAGCCGCAGACGATCGATGTGCCCTATCTGTTTGAAGACTCCGGCATCCACAAGGCAGGCAGCAAATATTATTATACATATTGCACGAACTGGCAGGTCGACGAGGCGGGCACGGAACAGTACGGGTTTCACAGCGGTGAGATCGCATGCCTGGTCAGCGACACGCCGATGGGGCCGTTTGTGTACCAGGAGACGATACTCCGAAATCCGGGCAGCGTATTCGGGCTGAGCGGCAACAATCATCACTGTGTGTTCAATTTTCAGGATCAGTGGTATATCGCTTACCACACGAGGGTTCTTGAGAAGGCGATGGGTGTGGAGAAAGGATACCGCTGCACGCACATCGACGCGTTTGAGATGCAGGCTGACGGCACGATCGGGGAGATCCGGCAGACGCTCAGCGGCAGGAAGCAGATCCGGTACGTGGACGCTTATCAGAGGAATCCGGCGGCATGCTTTGCTGTCATGGCGGGTGTGGACACGGCTGCGGAGGACAGGACTGACGAGAATGCCGGCGGCATCGATATGGTGCTGACGGATATTGGAAGCGGTGATTTTATCAAAGTTGCAGGTGTGGATTTTGCTGAGGGATCACCGAAGCTGTTCGCCGCAGCGCTGCGGTGTGCAGAAAACAGGACCGCGGAGGGTGCGATACAGGTGCGCATAGACGGTCTGGATGGAGCGGTTCTTGCAGAACTCCGGATAGGAGAGCTGACTGACGAGCAGGAATTTGCAGAATGTGAGACACAGCTTTTGACGTCGGCGGAGGGTGTCCATGATCTGTATCTGATATTTGACGGTGAGGGGTTTGAGGTCAAGAGCTGGTGGTTTGCAAAGTAGCGGGGAGTTTTTGGAGACGGCGGCGCAGATGATTTTAGAAACGCAAGATATGGGTATCTTCGCGCAAATGGTAGGCAGTATTTGTCAAAAAAATATTGTATGCTTAAAAAAACAATTTTTCTTTTGCCAATTGTTTTGAGATTTGAAAAAGTGAGGAGGCACACACGATGGAATTGGTTCGTAACAAGGAAAAGACAGCGGAGTACCGCAAGCGCGCACAGGAGCTTGTCGCACAGATGACACTGGATGAGAAGGTGATGCAGACAGTTCACCAATCTCCGGCGATCGAGCGGCTGGGCATCAAGGCGTACAACTGGTGGAACGAGGCGCTGCACGGTGTGGCACGCGCGGGTACGGCGACAGTGTTCCCGCAGGCGGTCGGCATGGCAGCGGCATTTGACGAGGATCTGATGGAGCAGGTCGGCGATGCGGTCTCCACGGAGGCTCGGGCAAAGTTTGCGATGCAGCAGGACGGAGACGACGAGGACATTTACAAAGGACTTACATTCTGGGCGCCCAATGTCAATATCTTCCGCGATCCGAGATGGGGGCGCGGGCATGAGACTTTTGGCGAGGATCCATATCTCACGAGCAGGCTCGGTGTGCGCTATATCCAGGGACTTCAGGGACACGACGAGAAGTATCTAAAGACTGCTGCGTGTGCAAAGCATTTTGCAGTGCACAGCGGACCGGAGTCCGTGCGTCACAGCTTTGACGCATGTGTTGGTGAACAGGATCTGAGAGAGACGTATCTTCCGGCATTTCAGGCGTGTGTGCAGGAAGCCGGAGTGGAGACCGTTATGGGTGCGTACAACCGCACAAACGGAGAGCCCTGCTGCGGAAGCGGACGCCTTTTACAGGAGATTCTCCGTAAGGAGTGGGGATTTGACGGACATGTGACCTCGGACTGCTGGGCGATCAGGGATTTCCATGAGCATCACGGCGTGACAGCGACGCCTGTGGAGTCTGTCTCACTCGCTATGAACAACGGGTGCGACTTAAACTGCGGCTCACTGTTCCTGTATCTAAAACAGGCGGTGGAGGAAGGGCTGGTAGATGAAAAACGGCTCGATGAGGCAGTGGTAAATCTGTTTACCTCGCGCATGAAACTGGGAGTGTTTGACGAAAAGGGCGAGAATCCGTATGACAGGATTCCATATACGGTCGTGGATTCACCCGAGATGAGGAAGATGAATGAGCAGGTGGCGGAGCGCTGTGTCGTTCTGCTCAAGAATGACAATCATACCCTGCCGCTGCACAAAGACAAGATCCGCACCATCGGTGTGATCGGTCCGAACGCGGACAACCGCAGGGCGCTTGTCGGTAACTATGAGGGGACGGCGTCGCGCTATGTGACGGTGCTCGAGGGGATTCAGGACTATGTAGGCGATGAGGTGCGTGTCCTTTATTCCGAGGGCTGCCATCTGTACAAGGACAGGACGAGCGGACTTGCTCAGGCGAATGACCGCGCTTCCGAGGTGCGCGGTGTCTGCAGGGAGAGTGATGTCGTGATCGCAGTGATGGGTCTGGATGCTTCGCTTGAAGGCGAGGAGGGCGATACCGGAAATGAGTACGGAAGCGGCGACAAACCCAACCTGGATCTGCCTGGACTGCAGCGGGATATCTTAAAGATCGCGAAGGAGAGCGGAAAGCCTGTGATCCTGGTACTTCTGACGGGAAGCGCGATGGCAGTGACATGGGAGGACGAGAATCTCGATGCCATAGTGCAGGGATGGTATCCGGGCGCACAGGGCGGTGCAGCGATCGCAAGGATCCTGTTTGGCGATGCAAACCCGGAGGGAAAACTTCCTGTGACATTTTACCGCACAGTGGAGGAGCTTCCGGCGTTCGAGGACTACTCAATGAAGGGCAGGACCTATCGCTATATGAAGCAGGATGCGTTATATCCGTTTGGCTTCGGGCTGTCGTACACAGATTATACATATACAGATGCGGCGCTTGTGTCTGATGATATCAACGGGGAGAAGGGTGTTGTCCTGCAGGCGGAAGTCACCAATACCGGGTCGATGGACGGGATTGAGACCGTTCAGGTGTATGTCGGTCTCGAGCGTGAGGACGCGCCGAACCCTCAGCTGAAAAAGATCGTGAAGGTGCCGCTCGCGGCGGGTGAGACGAAGAAGATCGAGGCAGTGCTGCCGAGAGAGGCATTTATGCTCTATGACGAGAAGGGAGAGCATGTCCTGAATCCGGGAACGTATCATATTTATATGGGCGGCTCGCAGCCAGATGCGCGGAGTCGGGAGCTGACGAAAAAGGAAGTGTGTCATTTTCAGATTTCGTTGGGTTAGGAGCTGTAGACAGATCCTTAGATAAGGAAGCACCTGATGTAAGGCATATCAAAGCGCTGCATCAGGTGCTGTTTTTGCACATGCCGATATAGGGGAAATAGGCTGTAAAGGTGGAGTGCAGGTAGGGAGGAGAGATCGTAATGTTATATAAGAAAAGTCCGGTATGGAGCCGGCTGTGCGCTGTGTTTGCGGCAGCTGTGGTGACGGTATCGGGGATCGCACCGGGAGGAGGGAGCTGTATGGTCGAGGCAGCACAGGACGACAAATATGAGGATGTCAGCGGATATGAACATCTGGATGAACTGTATCAGGATTACTTCCGGTTCGGGGCAGCGTGCGAGGCGATCAGCCACTGGAATGACAAAAATAAAGAGATTGGAAATCCTTCAAAGGAGGAGCTGATCAGTACTGTTTTTAACAGCATCACCTGCGGCAATGAGATGAAGCCGGCGTACAATTTTGATCCGGAATCCGAGTCGCTTGTCTCGTTCAACGCAGCGGCGAAGGAGATGCTGGACTGGGCGGTGGCAAACGATATGGGCATGCGCGGGCATACACTGCTCTGGCACAGCCAGGTCAACCCGTCGATCTTTGCGAAGGATTTCGAGGCATACGAGGACGGCAAGCTGACAAGGTCCGATTCCGCGAAGCTGGATGAAGAATGCCTGGTGGACAGGGAGACACTGCTTGCGCGGCTGAAGACATACATATACAGCGTGATGGAGTACACATATCAGAATGGATATGCCAGAAATATCTATGCGTGGGACGTGGTGAACGAGGCGGCGGATGAGAGCAATGAGGACGGTCTGCGCAGGAGTTACTGGTACAAGATCATCGGACCGGACTATCTCTATTACGCTTTTTTGTATGCGAGGGAGGCGGAGACGATCTACGCAAAGCAGTACGCTGCAGAGTACGGACTCGACGCGGAGACCGACGACTTGTCCGAGATCATGCCAAAGCTTTTTTATAATGACTACAATGAATGGTTCGAGGACAGAAGCGACAAGATCGTGAAATTTTTGACACAGGACAAGTGGAACGAGAACCACGCGAAGGTGCAGAGCGACGTCATTGTACCTGACGGCGACGGCACGATCTACGGCGACGGGCTGATCGACGGCATTGGGATGCAGGGGCATCTGAGCGACACGCAGGATATCGACCAGTACATGCGTGCGCTGCAGAAATACAGCGCGGCGGTGGATGTGGTCCACATCACGGAGCTCGATGTGGGATGCAGCAGGACGGACGAGACGGCGTGGTATTATCAGGCGGAATTTTATTACAAATTCTTCGCGCGGCTGATCGAGGAGGTCGAGAGTGGTGCGAAGCTCACGTCCGTGACGGTCTGGGGACTGACGGACGACGCGTCGTGGCGCGTGGACGCCAACCCGCTCCTGTTTCATGGGAGTCTGGAGAGAAAGCCGGCGTTTGACGCGGTGGTGATGGCGGCGAAGGGCGAGGCGTTCGACATGACAGTCGCGGACACGCTGCCGGAGGCGGGCGATCTGCTGATCGACTTTGAACCGTATGTGGAGGCGGGGAAAGCAAAGAACATCGTGCTCAAGGAGGCAGGCATCCTCGGCCGCGGAACGGGACATCAGGCTGTGCTCGAGATCGAGCAGAAGGTGAACCACACGGAAGGGGCGCCCATCGGCTTTGCGCTTAAGGTATCGCGCAAGGAGCAGGATGCGAGCATGAAATTTGACGTGTCGCGCTATGCCGGGAAGACGATCACGGTCACGATGCATGTCAAGACCGAGGACAAAACGATACGCATGGGACTCGATACAGGGAGCGATGCCGTTCTGGTGGAGTCAGGTTCCGACGCAGAGTGGACAAAGCTCTCAGCAGTGTGCGCGATCCCCGAGGACGTCAGGGCAGCATTCATCTTTGTCGAGACGGACGGAGCGGCAGACTTTTATGTCGATGATATCGCGATCGTCTGTGGAGAGGTCAGCAGCGAAGCGTTGTCGGAGGAGGAGACACAGGTCAATGAGTCCGAGAACCTCGAGAGTACTGTGGATGCTCCTGTGACAGAGGGAGAGGAAACCGGCAAAAAGGGAAATGTGGCTACAGTCGTGGCAGTGGCGGTTGTGGTGATCTGCGCGGTGGCAGGTATTGCATTTCTTAGAAAAAGAAAATAGATGAGAAAATGATGCGGCAATTTTGTATATGGAGGTATAGAGATGGGGAAAGTGCGGGCAGAAGGAAAACGGCTGATATTTGAGCGCAAGGATGAGCTGACGGTCATCGAGCCGTACGGTGAGAACTGTCTCCGGTGCAGGAGTACCAGGAACGGGAAGATCATGGATGAGAACTGGACGGTGCTGCCGCCGGCGACGCCGGATCACTGTGTGATCGAGGGCGACGCGGAGAAGATGAAGATCTCAAACGGCATGATCAGCGCGGTCGTGGAGGCTGGAAATCCATGGTACGGCGGTGTGGTCACGTATTACAAGAAGGATGGCGGGGAAGAGAAGCAGCTGCTGCGCACGAAGTTTGAGGGGGATTACACGAACCGCAACCGGCATGTGGAGGGGGATCACTACCAGATCCAGATGATCTTTGAGGCGAACGAGGGTGAGCATTTTTACGGGATGGGGCAGGAGCAGGAAGATCTGTTTGACAGAAAGGGCAGCACCTGTCAGATCGTCCACTACAACACCAAGTCCACACTGCCGGTGCTGTACTCTTCGCTCGGCTACGGGTTCTTCTGGAACAATCCGGCGCCCGGAAGATGCGAGACGACAAAAAACCACACGATGTTTGTGGCGGACAGCGCGTATCAGGCAGATTATTTCATCTATGCGGGAGAGACGCCGGCTGAGACGACGAAACTGTACTGCGACCTGACGGGGTACACACCGCAGTTTCCAAGGTGGGCAGCCGGTTTCTGGCAGTGCAGGCTCAGATATGAGAGCCAGGAGGATCTGCTCGAGACGGCGCGGGAGTACAAAAGGCGCGGGATCCCGATCGATGTGATCGTCATCGACTTTTTCCACTGGACGGAGCAGGGAGAATGGAAGTTCGATCCGAAATACTGGCCGGATCCACAGGCGATGTGCCGGGAACTCGAGGAGATGGGCATCCGGCTGGTCGTGTCTGTCTGGCCGACGATCAACCCGTCGAGCGAGAACTATCAGACGATGAGCGAGGCGAACATGCTGGTGCGCACAGAGAATGGGCAGTTTGGGACGTTTGATTTTTATGGGCAGCAGACCTTTGTCGATGTGATGAATCCCGGCACGCGGAAGTTTGTCTGGGACAAGATCAAGGAGAACTATTATCAATATGGCATCCGGTCATTCTGGCTGGACGAGGCGGAGCCGGAGGTGCATCCGCAGCAGCCGGCGCACTTGCGATATTATCTGGGAAATGGCGCCCAGGTGGCACAGCTCTATCCTTTTTACTATGCGAAGATGATTTACGACGGATTGAAGGAGGCGGGGGAGACGGAGATCATTTCCCTGACGAGGGCGGCGTACCCCGGCAGCCAGCGGATGGGGGCACTGGTGTGGAACGGCGACATCATGTCCCGCTTCCAGAACCTGAAAATGAGCATCAAGAGCGGATTGTCGATGGGAATGTGCGGGATCCCGTGGTGGAACTCCGATATCGGAGGGTTTATCAACGGCGATATCGAGAGCGATTACTTCCGCGAGCTGATCGTGAGATGGTTCCAGTTCGGTGTCTTCTGTCCCGTGATGCGTCTGCACGGCGCCAGACTGCGCCCGTCCTACCACAAGATGCGCCATCCGGAGATCATCGAGCCGAGCGGCGGGGACAATGAGATATGGTGCTTTGGCGAGCGCAACTATCCGATCCTGAAGGAGCTGATCGAGCTGAGGGAGCGCCTCAAGGATTATACCTGTCAGTATATGGATATCGCAAGCGCCACGGGAGCGCCGATCATGCGCCCTATGTTCTGGGATTATCATCGGGATGCCACCTGCTATACGTTGGAGGATCAGTATATGTACGGGGAGGATATCCTGGTCGCGCCCATCTACGAGGAGGGTTGTACGCAGAGGCAGGTGTATCTTCCGGAGGGCAGATGGATTCCGGTGAAAGACTGTCGGATGAGCGTCATACCGGAGGCGGTGGACGGCAGAAAGTGGATCGACTGCAGTGCGCGCCTGGAGGAGTTCATCGTCTTTGTCAGGGAGGGAAGCAGTGTTCTGCAGTGCTTTCTGAAAGTATAAACTGCAGTCTCGGTAAGTATCGGACAGTAAGGAACTGTAGGAAAATAACCGATGCAACTTGCGCAGGATATTTCTTCGAGGTGAAATTGCTAAAGCAATTGTCAGAAAACGTAGGCGCAGCGGACTGTGGCGAGACTTTTTGATATGCACAATCGGAGAAACAGACAAGTCAGGATGCGTCAGTTAGTGTTCTACAGGTCCGAAGGTGTTGCGCAGCGTATCACTGTACAGTTCCGGATCAGTAACAGCACAAATTTAACGTAGGTATGGATATCAGAAAGTGGGATTAGATCGTATGAATACATTTACCATATTTGAGAACAACAAACTGACACAGCTCTATATTGAGAATGAGGCGCATGAGGGTGTAAAGCGGATCGGCGCGCGCGTAGCGTGCGACATCGGGCTTGTGACGGACATCGCGCCGGAGATCCTGACAGCGCCGCAGCAGTGCAAAAGCGACAGGGTTGTCATCTGTGCCACGCTCGGGAAAAGCCCGTTTCTCGAGATGCTTGAGGCGTCCGGCAGATGGAGCAGCGCGCAGATCCGGGGCAAGCGGGAAGTCTACCAGATCCAGGTCGTGAGCGAGCCCTTTGCGGACATGGCATCCGTGAAGGAAGCGCTGGTGATCGCGGGCAGCGACAAGCGCGGGACGATCTACGGCATGTTCCGCCTGTCGGAGCTGTGCGGCGTGTCGCCGCTGATCTACTGGGGGGATGTGGTCCCGCAGAAGAAGGACACGGTGATCCTGCCGATCGGGGACGGGCTTGTGTCAAAGGAGCCGTCCGTGAGATACCGCGGTTTTTTCATCAACGACGAGTGGCCTGCCTTCGGGAACTGGTGCATGGAGACGTTTGGCGGCGTCAATGCCAAAGCGTACGAGGAGATCTTTATCCTGCTGCTGCGTCTCAAGGGCAACTATCTCTGGCCCGCGATGTGGGATTCGGTCTTCTCGGAGGAGGGACCGGGGCTTGCGAGCGCGGAGCTTGCCGACATGTACGGCGTTGTCATGGGAACGTCGCACCATGAGCCGCTGTGCCGCGCGGGAGCGGAGTGGCAGCGGATCTATCAGCGGTACGGCACGGACAACACCTGGAGCTTTGTGTCAAACAGGGAGGCGATCACGGAATTCTGGAAGGATGGGATCCTGCGCAACAAGCCGTTTGAGAATGTGATCACGATCGGTATGCGCGGCGAGAGCGATTCCATGCTGCTCCCGGAGGACGCGGGGCTTGCGGACAATGTGCAGGTCATCAAGGACGCCATCATGGCACAGCACGCACTGCTGCGCGAGTACATGGACAAGGACTTGAAGGATATCCCGCGCATGCTCGCCATCTACAAAGAGGTGGAAGATTATTATTACGGAGATGCGACCTGCGAGGGGCTGCGCGGATGGGAGGAGCTTGACGATGTGATCCTGCTGCTCTGCGAGGACAATTTCGGCAACACGAGAGGGCTGCCGAATGAGACGGACAGAAAACATCCCGGCGGCTACGGCATGTACTATCACTTTGATTACCACGGCGGACCGATCAGCTACGAGTGGCAGAACACGGCGCGCCTGACCAAGACGTGGGAGCAGATGACACAGGCTTACGAGTACGGTGTGCGCGAGCTCTGGATCGTCAATGTGGGAGATCTCAAGGGCGCGGAGTACCCGCTGTGCTATTTTATGGATCTGGCGTACGACTACGAGACGTACAGTCAGAAAAACAAGACCGAGGATTATGTGAAGACATGGATCGAGCAGCAGTTCGGAAGCCGCCTCGACAGGGAGGACAAACAGGATCTGCTGACGCTGCTGGACGGCTACACCAAGTGGAATTCGGCAAGGCATCCGGAGGCGATGTCGCCGGCGATCTATCATCCCTGCCATTTCCGGGAGGGGGAGCGTGTCTGGAACGAGGTGCACGGTCTGATGGAGACGGCAAAGCGGCTGCGGGAGCATATGCCTGCGGAGTGCATGGCGGCGTATGGCAGCATGATCTATTATCCGGCGATGGCATCCCTCAACCTGATCCTGATGCACATCGAGGCGGGCTGGAATGCATTTTATGCAAAGCAGGGCAGCATGGGGGCAAACGCCTACGTCGCAAGCATCCGCTGGCGCGCAGTGAAGGATCGTCAGTATGTGCAGTCCTATCATGCGCTGGCGGAGGGCAAGTGGAACCATATGATGGACTCTGCGCACACAGGTTTCCGCAGCTGGGATGCCCACAACTGGACCTATCCGACGGTGCAGGAGGTGATCCCGCTTCCGATGGCGAAGATTATCGTCGGGTTCCGCGGCGGGGAGGCGTACCATCTGGGCGCGCACTGGCAGGACAGCCGTTATCCGAGCAACGACGATTTCACCAGACCGGACACCAGGGACGTGGTGATCGAGATCGGCAGCCGCGGGGATGTGGATTTCTCATACAGCATACAGTGCGACAGACCCTGGGTCTGCTTTGACGCGGCACAGGGAAATGTCGAGAGCCTGACAAAGGGCAGCGAAAGCGTTGTGGTGACTTGCGACAGGTCGAAGTTAAAGGGCAGGGAGCGCGCGCTGATCGAGATCGATGTCACGTTTTCAAACGGTGAGAAGACGGTTGGCAGGCTCGAGCTGATTGCGGATGAGGCTGTGAACGACTGCGCAGCGGGCACCTATATCGAGCGGCAGGGCTACATCGCCATGAACGCGGACGGCTTCACGGAACAAAAGGATGTGGGGGACGAGGGCTTCGCAGTCATCGAACACCTTGGCAGGATGGGTTCCGCGGTGAAGGCTTTTCCCGTCACGAAATCGTGGATCGACGCGGCGGAGGCGCCGTATCTGCGCTACATGTTTGCGGCGGAGAACGAGGGGGACTACATCATACGCTTTTATCTGCTGCCCAGGAATCCGGTCGAGAAGGGAAAGCGCATGTGTCTTGCCTTCTCGATCAACGGGGAGCGCAAAAAGACGCTCGACACCGTGTCGGATTCCTTCCATGCGGACTGTTCATGCGAGGAGTGGAACCGCGGTGTGCTCGACAATACCCGCGTGATCGAATCCGTCGTTCCTGTGAGAAGGGGAGAGAACCAGTTGTATTTCTACGCGGCGGACCCGGGCATCGTGCTCGAGCGGATCGTCCTGTATCCGGAGAAGACCAGACTGCCGGAGTCCTATCTGGGGCCTGTCGAGAGCTGGCGGAAATAGAAGGCTGCCGCAAAGAGGCCTGGGCGAAAAGGATTGATTGAATATGATAAGGAGATAACGATTATGGGAGGACCAAAAGCACCGAAGGATCCGGAGAAGAAACGATCTGGTTTTTATATCATGAGAAACAAGCAGGTCGCGGGATCTGCACAGCCGGATGGAACGGGAGTTCAGTTCATATACTTGAATGACGGGCGCATGTTATCGAGCGCCCGGATCGTGGGCGGCATCACGGACGAGGAGATGCTCGACCTGCTTGCGACGACGGAGGGGTTCCGTCGTCTGGTGCACAGCATCGGCGTCAGCGTGGAGATGGAAGGCGCGGACAAAAAGGCGGAGTTTGTGTTTCAGATGTACGGGAAATCCGATATGTACGGCTCTGGCACGACGCTTCGCATGGAGGTTCCGGCGGACGGTATGGAGTGTGTGCTGAACCTGTCGGAATGTGACTGGTCGGACGATGACGACATTCCGGGACAGATCCGCTTTGTGTTCGATGAGCCGCAGAAGGACGGCGCGGCGGCGCAGGCGCAGGTGGCGGTGAAGTTTTATCTGAACGACGGGTTCACCGCGCCGGAGCCGGAGGAGGAGGGACAGGTTGATTTTGCGTGCAGCGCATATCAGGAAATGCTGAGAAGATCCCTGGTGCAGACGGGGAACAACGCGCGCTTGAAGGCTGCCATCGAGCGGGCAAAGCGGGGGGAGGACACCACGATCGCCTTTATCGGCGGCTCGATCACACAGGGCGCGGGCGCGGTTCCCATCAACACGAAGTGTTATGCATGGCGGACCTTCGAGGGACTGTGCCGTCTTGCAGGAAAGGGCGTGGATGAGAATATCCACTATGTCAAGGCGGGCGTGGGCGGAACGCCTTCCGAGCTTGGCATGATCCGCTACGAGCGCGACGTGTGCAGGGACGGATCCGTGACGCCGGACATCGTGGTCGTGGAGTTCGCGGTGAACGACGAGGGGGATGAGACGAAGGGCGTCTGCTACGAATCGCTGGTCAGGAAGATCCTCGCGGCAAAGAATAAGCCCGCTGTCATACTGCTGTTTGCCGTGTTTGCCAATGACTGGAATCTGCAGGAGCGGCTCGGTGTCGTGGGTGAACGGTATCATCTGCCGATGGTCAGCACGCGGGACTGCGTGGTGGAGCAGTTTTACAGGAAGGCGGGCGAGGGCAAAGTCGTCACGAAGAACCAGTTCTTTTACGATTGTTTCCACCCGACAAATATCGGGCACCAGATCATGTCGGACGGGCTGGTCTATCTGATGCAGGAGGTGGACAGCAGTCCGATGGACGAGGACACGCTCGATCTGGCGGCAGTCCCGGCTGTGATCGGCGATGCCTTTGAGCAGGTCTGGCTGTATGATCGGGACAGCGAGGCGGACACTGTGAAAATCGTGTCGCCCGGGGATTTTGCGGATACGGACGAGGAGCTGCAGGGTGTCGAGATGAACAGGGATCTGACACAGACCAAGGAGTTTCCCTATAATTGGAAGCACACAAAAGGCGCAGAACCTTTTGTCATGGAGATCTGCTGTACGGGTCTTTTGATGGTGAACAAAGATTCGGGTGCGCCGAACGCGGGCTGTGCACGGGTGTTTGTGGACGGTGAGGAAGTGCTTTTCGCGGATCCGAAGGTCAACGGCTGGACGCACTGCAATCCACTGATCTGCTTCCAGAACAGGGAGCGCAGGACATGGCGCGTCGAAGTCAGGATGCAGCCCGGAGACGAGGACAAAGAATTTACGATCCTTGGATTTGGCGTTGTGAGCTGATTTGGTACTGTTCCGCATTTTAATGAGGCGGGAGAAAATGCCGTCATGGAGATGGGCAAAGGGGATTTGGATCATGAAAAAAGGCAAAAAAAAGGAAAAAGAAGCGGAAAAAAATCCGCTGCATGTGGAATACGGTGTGCTGAGCAACATCAGATACATGCTGAAAAATATCGTGCGGGTGGACAGTCATGTCCTCCTGCTGTTTCTGCTTGGGGCTGTCTGCGCGCCGTTTTCGCAGTATCTGTGGGGATTTTTGTCCAAGATCGTCGTTGACAGCATCACAGGACAGAGCGCGGGGGAGCGGCTGGTCTGGATCATCGGCGTCTTCTGTGCAGCCCGGCTTGTGACGGCACTGCTCCAGACGTTTTACTACAATGATCGATGGTGGCGGTTTATCAATATCAGAATGAAGATGATACAGGAGAAGAATCTCAAGATCATGCGCATCGACTATGAGCATCTCGAGGACAGCGATGTGATGGACTGCTGCCAGAAAGCGGAGCGGGCAGTGTCAAACAACAATTCCGGTCTGGAGGGGATGATCCACGAGATGGCGGATCTGCTCATGAACCTGAGCGTGGCAGTGGCAGGATTTTTCATATTGGGGGTGGCAAACCCGCTGCTCATCACGCTCGTTTTGGATTTCTGGTATTTTAACCGCATCTCAAAGGCGGACAAAGAGCAGGTGTGGGATAAGCTCTCCACATGGTGGCGCAAACAAAGATATATGGACAACACCGCGACGGATTTTGCATCTGCGAAGGATATCCGCATGTTTGGGCTGACGGGGTGGCTGCTGCAGAAATACCGGGATCTGATGGCGGAGCGCTTTGAGAAGCAGCGGACCCACGAGCGCATATGGCAGCGCCACAAGCTGTTCACGGTCAATACGCTGATCCTCAGCCAGGGATTGATCTATGCGTGGCTGATCTACTCGGTTGTGACCGGCAGGATGACGCTCGGCAGTTTCACGCTGTACATTGCTTCCTACAACGCTTTTGCGGATGCGGTGTGGAGTGTCATGCGGGGGGGCGCCAACTTGATCGCAAGGAGCAGGGAGGTCGATGATTACCGAAGTTTCATGGACTTTGACGGCGGTGACGAGGATGTCGGCGGTATACCGGTGCCCGTGTCGGCGGACTATGAGTTTACGTTCCGCGATGTGTCCTTCCGCTATCCCAAGGCGGAGCGGTATGCCCTGGAGCACCTGGATCTGACTTTGAAGGCGGGGGAGCGGCTTGCCGTGGTCGGGCTGAACGGGGCAGGGAAATCGACTTTTATCAAGCTGCTGCTGCGTCTCTATGAGCCGACAGAAGGAGAGATCTTCCTGAATGGCGTCAATGTGAAAGCGTACAACAAGCACAGCTATTACAAGCTGTTTGCGCCGGCATTCCAGACGGTGGAGCTGTTCGCGTTCCCGCTCGCCGAGAATGTGTCCATGCAGCCGCCTGAGGAGACGGACTGTGCAAAAGCGGAGGCGCGCCTGCAGGATGCGGGGCTTTCGGAGAAGGTTGCCGAGCTGCCGGGTGGCGTGAACACGCAGATGCTGAAGGTCATCTATGACGACGGCGTGGATCTGTCCGGCGGTGAGCGGCAGAAGCTGGCGCTTGCGCGGGCACTGTACAAGGACGCACCGATCGTGGTGCTCGACGAGCCGACGGCGGCGCTCGACGCGCTGGCGGAGAGCCGTCTGTACGAGGACTTTGACAGGTTGATCGGCGGGAAATCGGCGGTCTATATCAGCCACCGGCTGAGCTCGACGCGCTTCTGTGACAGGGTGGCGATGTTTGTGGACGGAAAGCTTGCGGAGCTTGGCACCCATGACACGCTGATGGAACAGGATGGAAAGTACGCGGAGATGTTCCGCATACAGGCACAGTATTATGTGGAGGAGGTGCAGAATCATGCGTGAGGTGAGAAGGACGATTGCATTTATGCTGCGCGTCGCATGGCGGGAGAAACCCGCGCTGTTTGCCAGTTATCTGATACTGTTTGTCGGAAACGCCGCCACCACGATGAAGAATGTGCTGATCCCCAAGCTGCTGCTCGACGAACTGCTGCTGGTGACGAAGGGGGCGGCGCTGTCGGAACATCTGCAGCTGCTCGTCCTGTACGCTGCGCTGGACGTCGGGATGGGCGCGCTGGTGCGGGTGACGAACAGCGTGGCGGAGCGCACGAAAGGGGAGCTTGACGAGTGGTTCAAAGAGTACTGTGACGTGATGCTTGCCGAACATGCGATGCAGATGGATTACGAGCACACGGAGGATCCCGACGCGCTCGACCAGCTCAACAAGGCGCGGGAGGGCATGTCGTGGTACAGCGGCGGCGTGGTCGGCATTCTCGACTGTGTTTATCGGATCGTGCTGAATGCGGCGGTGCTCTTTGGCGTGACGATGCTGATCTTTACCAGATGCCCGCTGCTGCTGCCGGTCCAGTTGATCGCCCTTCTGCTGATCTCGTGGCTGGTAGCGCGCAACAATGGGATCGAGGCAAGGAACTTTCTCAAGCTCTCCAAAATCAACCGCATTTTCAGCTACGTACTGTTCCAGCTGGCAACGTTCCAGTATGGAAAGGATATCCGTCTGTACGACAGCAGCCGGATGATGGGGGACAAGGCAAAGGAACAGTCGGATCAGATGACAGACACCTGGCAGGGGCAGGCGCTTACGCAGATGCGGTACAACTGGGGCATTGACGTTGTGAATGTGCTGCGCGACGGTATCAGCTATCTCTATATCGGTCTGCTTGCCGTTCGCAGGGTGATATCTGTGGGTGATTTTACCATGTGCACGCTGTCGGCGACGCAGCTCTACAACAGCCTGCATAATATCATTTTCAACGCGATGGATATCAAAAAGCGCTGCGGATATGCGTATCAGTTCATTCTGTTTCTGAATTATCCGGCGGCGATGCAGACAGGGGAGCGCAGTCTGGTGGACACAGGTGCAGACGGGCATGTGATCACATTCCGCGACGTGAGCTTCCGCTATCCGCGTTCGGAGAAGTATGTGCTGCGCCACTTAAACCTCACAATCAGGCAGGGGGAGCACCTCTCGATCGTGGGCTTAAACGGCGCGGGAAAGACGACTTTCATCAAGCTGCTGTGCCGTCTGTATGAGGTGACGGAAGGCGAGATCTGCATTGACGGCGTCAACATCATGGAGTACGCGGAAGAGGAGTACCGAAAGCTCTTTGCGGTGGTGTTTCAGGATTTCAAGCTCTTTGCGTTCAGCCTGCGGGAGAACGTGGCGCCGGGACTTGAGACTGTCGACGAAAAGCGGCTCGAGCAGGTGCTCACACAGACCGGGCTGTACGAGGACGCGCAGAAACTTGCCGACGGGCTTGACACGACGATCTACAAGAGTTTTGACGAGAAGGGCGTGGAGCTCTCAGGCGGCCAGCAGCAGAAGACAGCGATCAGCAGGGCACTGTACCGGGATGCGCCGATCGTCATCCTGGACGAGCCGACGGCGGCGCTCGACCCGATCGCGGAGTACGAGATCTACAGACAGTTCCACACGCTGGTGGGCGGCAAGACGGCGATCTACATCTCGCACCGCCTGTCGAGCTGCCGTTTCTGCGACCACATCGCGGTCTTTGCCGAGGACACGGTCAAGGAGTACGGCACGCACGACGAGCTTGTGGTGCGCGAGGGCGGGATCTACGCGGAAATGTTCCACGCACAGGCGCAGTACTATGTAGATCAGGGCGCTATGAATTAGACAAATTGAAATAGGAGAAGCATATGAACATGGAGAGTAAGATTCAAATACAGGACGCAGAGGTCAATCCGATCACAAGACTGGATTATCCCGATCCCGATGTGATACGTGTCGGGGATATTTATTATATGGTGTCGACGACCATGCATTTCATGCCGGGCGGGGAGATTCTGCGCTCGTACGACCTGGTGAACTGGGAGCACGCGGCATTTGTGTACGACCGTCTGGACAGCACGCCCGGGCAGCGGCTGGAGGGCGGACAAAACGTGTACGGCAAGGGCATGTGGGCGGCGTCCCTGCGCTATCACAAGGATAAGTTTTATGTCTGCTTTGTCGCGAACGATACGGGTAAGACCTATCTGTACACGTCAGGCGCGATCGCGGGACCGTGGGAAAAGCATCAGATCGAGGGCTTTTACCACGACTGTTCCCTCTTGTTTGACGGGGACGACGCGTACATCGCATACGGGGGCAAGGATATCTATATCACACAGCTCAATGCCGGACTGACGGCGCCCCTTGCGGGCGGGCTGCACCGTCTGGCGGTCAGCGATGCAGGGCACCCGGGACTTGGGTATGAGGGGACGCACTTTTACAAAATAAACGGAAAGTACTATCTGTTCTTTATCCATTCCCTGCGGGACAGGTGGATGCGTACGGAGGCGTGCTTTGTGGCAGATACCATCGACGGCACGTTTTCCGGGGGAGACGTTCTGGTCGACGACAGGGGGTACTGCGGTCAGGGTGTGGCACAGGGAGGGATCGTGGACACGCCCGGCGGAGATTGGTATGCAGTGCTGTTCCAGGATCACGGCGCAGTCGGCAGGATTCCGGTGCTGGTGCCTGTCACATGGGAGGCGGACTATCCGGTATTTGGCAGGGACAGGCGCATACCACAACAGTTTGAAGTCCCTTGTCCTGAGGAAAAGCACACATACGTCCCGCTGGTGCAGAGCGATGATTTCAGGAAAGCGTCCGGTCTTCCGGAGGAGACAGAGCAGGAGCAGTACGGATGCTACGGCTTGAAAAGTGTGTGGCAGTTCAACCACGAGCCGGATCTGAACCTGATCGGGCGAGACACGGAGCGCGGCGTCCTCTGGGTCGAGACCGGAACAATATGCCAGAGCCTGCTGCAGGCGTCCAATATACTGACACAGCGCATGCTCTTCCCGCAGTGTGCGGCGGAGGTAACAGTGGATGCGGGCGCGCTGAAAGTGGGGGATCACGCAGGGATCTGCGCGCTGCAGGGATGCTACGGCATGGCTGCGGTGACGCGCAGAGAGGACGGATTCTATGTCGTTATGAAGGGCAGGCGGGCTGTGGATGATTCCATGCAGGCGCTGCCGGAGGATGATCTGGCGGGGACGGAGTGGGAGGCTGTGCGGATCGGACAGCACAGCACGGTGCGCCTGCGGATCGAGGCGGACTTTGCACAGATGAAGGACGAGGCGCGTTTCTTCTATTATAAAGGGGATGGCGACGGCGGCACATGGCAGCAGATCGGCGCGGTGCAGAAGCTGTATTTCAAACTGGATCACTTTGCGGGCTGCCGGTTCGGACTGTTCGTCTATGCGACGGCGCAGACAGGCGGCAGGGCAGGCTTTTCTGGGTTTAAGTATGATTCATCCCGGCGGTAGGACGATCGCGGAGGAGGTGGAGCAGAAGAATGCAGCCATCGGGATATCCGTGCAGATCCTTTGATCGTGAAGTCGGAGGAAAATTACTATATTTTGGATCGCATATGGAGGCGGCGGAGAGCACGGACCTGGTGAAATGGAAGTCTTTTGCGAGCGGGGTGAACGGCAGCAATTTGCTTTTTGACAATCTGTTAGACAAGGAGATGGCGGCTTTCGCCTATGTGGGGAACTACGTGGAGGGCGGGAACGCCGTGTGGGCGCCCGATGTGATCTACAACGAGAGGATGGGAAAATGGGTGATGTATTTTTCTACGAGCCATGACTGGCACATATCAAACTCCTGCAGATCTTCTTCTCGCTGATGAAGGGCGCTGTCGGAACGCAGCTCACGCTGTGGTTTATGGGGATCTGGAACGATTACCTGGCGCCTGCAATATTCCTTAGAAGCGAGAAGAACTGGACACTGCAGGTCGTGATCCGGTCTTTCAATACATACTACTCGATCCAGAGCGACTACGCGCTGATCATGGCGGCATCTGTCATCGCCATGCTGCCGACGATCACACTGTTCTTCTGTTTCCAGAGGGTGATCATCGAGTCCGTGGCGATCAGCGGTATCAAATAAGCGGGGTTTATATTATGTCAAATTCACCGGTCATAGCTTTTTTGAACAAGATGACGGATCTGATCATCCTCAATGTCATATGGTTGCTGTGC
>ERZ778516.410-NODE-410-length-36099-cov-13.710132_pt1 | contig 36099 bp, 45 predicted proteins | sample MGYA00510342_ERZ778516 | MGnify/ENA primary metagenome ERZ778516 (study PRJEB29527, sample SAMN07138961) | mouse gut metagenome | material: feces | host: mouse | place: China:Nanjing | collected 2016-01-25 ...
CAAAATTTGAAGGTTTATCACTTAAATCATTATAACTGCCTGTAAACGCTACTGGCTTTAAGTCTGAAAAATACTTTGCTATTTTGCCAAACAGCGTTTTATGTTTTTCACCGCTTCTTATATTTTCACGTGTGCCAGCTTGTGTAAAACTTACTGTCCTGTCTTTGGTATCTGTCTGTTTATACCCTGATTTAAACCATGCCATCTGCTACCACCACCTTTACTTGTATATCCTGCTCCTGTTTCTCAAATGTCACTGTTACATTATCACCATCTACCACTATATCTGTATACCCTACACCTGGTACATCTGCATATACACTTATATTGCTGTTGCTGTCCAGTCCTTCCAGGGTACATGTAATGCTTGTCTGTCCTGCCTGCAGTGTGACTATTGCTTCATTCTTGTTTAGGGCATTTTTCAGGCATGTATCATTGTCAAGTAGCTGCTTTGTAGCAGGGCTGAAATTATCTGCATGGTTTGTATCTGTTGGTTCTGGTATCCTTACTGTGCCTGAAAATACAGGGTTGTTACTTGTATAATCTTTCATAACACACCCCCTCTTAAAATACATCATCAAGGTAGAATGTCATCTCCATGTCACCATCCTTGCCTTTGGCTTTAAAATTCTTTATACAGGCAATATCACCGTTTTCATCATAAAGCCCCACTTCACTTATATCTTCTCCTGCACATTCCTGTTCTTCCAGTGTACAGCTGTACCTGCATGTGGTGTCTTCTGTAAACTCATAGCCACTAATCTCTTTACGGAAAATTTCACTAGCAAGCTCTGCCTGGTCTTCTTCTGGTGTTATGACACCACCGTCTCCATCCACGCCGCCATTGCCAAATGCCATGCCTGTAATTTTAGGCAGGACAACAGCTCCTGCCCTGGCTTTTACCAGGTTTTCCCTGGCTTTTTTTGTAATAATTACATTTTCTGCCACTTATTAAACCTCCTCTTCCATATATAGTGCATTGAGCACTTTTGAACCGTCAAGCAGTACAGAACCATCAAGGTAACACAGGTTCCTTTTATATGTTATTGAAACTTCCCCTATATTTTCATGGGTTTCTATTGCTGCTTTAAAACTCATATTTGTTTTGCCAGTCCTGCATCCCGCCTGCCCGCTGCCTGTATGTTCCCAGAAATTTACCCTGGAATAGTATGTTGTACCTGCCTTTATATCCTGCTGCCTGCCATGATACAGGACACCTTTTATTAAAACAGCTGGGATATCTGCAATTACATGTACTGGCATCTTTATCCCATTGTATTTAACCCACGGTACCAGGTTATATCTTCTTCTGGCACACAGCAGTACAGAACCATCAAGAAGCCTTGAGCCATCAAGGATATCACAACCCCAGAAAAATAAAAATGTCCTCATTTCCATAACGGGGACATCCATTTTCTCTGGTATGTATATAATAAAATTACGCAGTACCTCATTTTTTGCTGTAAATGCAATGTTCATTGGCAAGAACCTTCCAAGCATTTTATAAAGTATCTTTTTCTGTCCCTGCAGCTCACTGTGGACTGTTACATGTATATAGTATCTTTGTAAATCCCCTGAAACCTCATAATTCCCAGCACCATATAAAACTTCCAGTTTCTTTAACAGTGTCCTGTATGTGTAAGGGATTGTGCTGTTCCACTGCATAAGCACATTTACCCTCCTTGTTTCAAGAGGTTCTAAAACACCTGGGGTAATGCCCAGGATACTTTCATATCTTTTTATCCCATATATACTGCAGTCTTTTATAAAAGCTTCATCCAGTATCTTCTGGATACTGCTGTTAATATTATCAAAGTCTGCATCCTCTGCTGCCATTATCTCCTTTATTTCAGGGAACTGCAGCATAAATGGTGGGAGGTAGTTTGCAAGCCTTTCCCTGTATACTCCATCAGCCAGATATATCACCCCTTACCGGGATGGCATCACTGTCCAGTACCAGGTTCCTGTCCGGACCATCCAGTGTTACATCTGTAACATCACTTATCCCCTCAAGCTTCAGCAGCCTTGATTCAATCTCACCTGTACGGACGACAATCCTGTCTTCATCTGCCCATGACTGTGACAGTTCCCAGAAATAATTGTCAAGCATTTCCTGTATAGATGCTTTCAAAGTTTCAAAAGAAAAGCCCTGCATGTATGTAATAACTGCTGATACATTTACTGGCACGCCCCTTACACCAGTTACGTTTACAACATGGCCGACTGGTGCTATGCCATCACCTTCACCTGCTGATGTTACTGGGTCAAGTGTATCCTGCACTATTTTTACAAGGGCAGAAGACGGGGGCTTGTATTCAGAATTTATAACCACTACCTTTACCGTCCCGCCAGTGGTAAGCAGTTTCTGGACAGCTGCATTATAAACCTTTTCCAGCCAGCTATATGTTTCTTCACCAAGTGTCTGTACAGACTGCCTGCTAAACCATCCTGAAACAGCCTGCCCAGGTATCATGCTTGAAGGGTTAAAACCACTTTCCCATGCCCTTGTTACTTTACAGCCGCCAATACCATTAATGGAATTAACCTTTTCCTTGTAATCTGTTTTATTACCGCCAAATGCGTCACTGGAAAGCGAAGCAAAATATCGTCCCCTGAATGTTTCCACATCCTCTTCTTCTTCACCTGGTACCAGTATTTCTGTAATCTTTGCTGTTTCCATATTGTTAATGTCATTTGATGTCTCTACTGGCAGGAGTTCTCCCAGCTGCTGGTTACCAATAGTACCTGGTGTTTCACATTCCAGCTGGTAAACCCCTGCTCCTGCATCAATAACTGACGAAACAGTATAATTAAGGCCTCCAAGATGGAACCTGTCACCAATGGAAACTGCTGTATCCACAGGCAGGACTTCCATCCTGCATATGGCACAGGTTTCCTCTTCTGGGTAAATCCCACGCTCCGCCGCCCTTTTTATAAGATAATGGTATGATGCAGAATCTGCAAAAACCTCATCAAGCACCATATCCAGTGAAATATAAAACCTGGACAGTTCCAGGGCAGCAGGGGCAAGGGCATCATAAATTACAGAGCCCTCCCTTTTATCAAACCTGTCACTGACATTAGAAAGCATCCTGTCCATCAATGTATCAAAACTGTACCCTTCAAACATTAAACCTGCACCTCCTTCCCAATCCCTATAGCATCACCTTCTGTTGTTATAACTGTAAAACTGCAGTATACTGTCCTTTTGCCAGTACGTTCTGCATTAAAACCTTCCACGCTTTCAATGCGGTCATCCGCAACAAGTGCTTCTGTTACCCTGTCTTCCAGTTCACTTAATACATATGGCATAGGCTGGCCATATAAGTCCTGCAGTTCCACGCCATAATCCCATGTATATATTTCATATCCATAACGTTCTGTATTAAGTATTTTAAGCACCGCCTGCTTTACTGCTTCCGTCCCGTCTGTTTTTCCCAGGAACCTGCTGTCCCTGCCATCGTTTGCGTCAACGTGCATCATATAAGTGAGTGAAGGTTCTGTGACAATATCAAAATCCGCTTCAAGCCCATCTTCTGTACTGTCATCATAATCATAATAGCTGTTGTCTGGTATAATTTTAACCCACCACCCTGTCTATAAGGGCAAAACCCTGCCCGCCTGCTTTCCTTACTGCAAGGACTTTTTCACCCTTTTCCAGGCTGTTTTTAACCTCACAGCTGTGTGTTTCCCCATCAATTATAACTTCCGTCACATAGTCTGACAGGTTCCTTGGCACATCCAGGAAATCCACATCCACTGTTAATGACTGTGAAAATTTTATTTCAAGCGGGTTTTCATTTGATACCACGCCAATATAATAATCACAAGGCTTTGATGCATAAAATGCTTCCATTGCTGCCCGTTTTATAAGGGCTGTCCAGCTTGAATCAGCCACTGAAACCACCTCCTGAAAGAACCAGGTTCATTGAATAATGCCTGTTTTCAAATTTATGTGTTACTTTTTCTACCATCATATAATTAGAGATTTTTATATCCTGCAGGTTTAATATGACAGGCACAAGCGAACCTGCACGCACATTTGTGTTGCCAATTACGCCAGAAACAGAAAGGCTCCTCTTTTTCTGGTTATAAAGGTCCAGCAGTGCATCTGCCTTAAGTTTCCCAAGTTTAGGGGTGCTGATTTTATCGTGGTACTGTAGCACACCCCATTTGTCCATGTTCCTGGCATCCTGTGATACATATTTATCATAGCAGCCCTTTTTTTTGTTTTCATAAACAAGTTTTACTTTGTTGTACACCCCGTCATCAATAGTAGTCTCATATGTAAAATCCCCGCCTGTTTCTTCATCCACAACACATGAATTAACTTTCATATCTGCAACATCTGACAATACAAGGTTCCCAAAGCTGTCATAAAGTACATACATCCTGCCAGTAAAGACCAGGGTATCATCAAGTGCATTCTGTATAATATCAAAAAGGGTAGTACCATCTTCAATGGCAGACATTTTATAAACTGTATCATCCAGCTTTCCACAATCCAGCCTGAACCTTCCTGCAATAGTTTTTATTACCTCTGTAGCTGTTTTATTTTTATAAATAAATGTATCCTTGTTTTTGAGGTACCTCAGCTGGTCATATGCAGTATATGACATAATACCATCTTTTGACATTTTCCTTGAAAATATATAGCCCTTAAAAAAGTCTTTGCCTTCTGACTGTATAATAACGGTGTTGCCTTCATTAATTTTAAAATCTTTGTCATACAAAGCCTTAAATTCCAGCTTGCCAGGTGCCCCTTTACGTTCCCACGTAATTTTCATGCCTTCCATTGCAGGCACCATAAATGCCTTCCCACACCTGATAATGCCAACACATGCCCTGCCTTCTGGCAGTTCCATTGTTTCCTTTGTCTTAGCATTGATAATAACCATTTCCTCTGCAGGATGCCTTGCAAGGACTTTTTTAAGCATTGCCAGTTCTTTTTTTGCAGCTTCTTCTGCTTTTGCGCTGTTACTTCCAGAACCCGTGGTATTAGTATATGTATATTTTGGCGTGCCATAGCCAGTAATTGTTTTATTGGACAGAGGGTAAGTCCTTCTTGCCACTTTATCAGATGTATTACCTTCAATGGTATGGAGTGTACTGCCAGTAACTTTTTCTACAAGGCCTACATGGCTCCTGCCAGTTTTAAAATAAACCAGGTCACCCCTTTTGGGTTTATATTTGCCTTTGTATCTAAAAAGCCCCCTGCTTTTAAACCATTCCATGCCTTCTGTTGTGGATGCCGTTTTAGGGACAACAGATACAGGCACGCCTGCCTGGTCTGCACACCATGAAACAAACATATGGCACCATGGTGCACCATTCATGCCATACCACGCACCATATTTTGTCTGGTTCTCACCAGATTCCTTATAACCAATCTGGCTTGCCGCCACATCTATGATATCACTGCCTCCAGTTTTTTTCCTGCTGCTTTTCTTTTTATTTACTGTTGCAGAAGCACTGTTACCTTTTACTACTTCTGCCATGCCATTGCGGCGGCCAAATTCCAGGCACTTCTTTTCACTTGGCATCCACAGGTCAAATATATACCGGTCTCCTATTTTCTTAACTGCACCGCCCCTGTCTGTCACTATATAAACCCTGCCATCCATTGCAGTACCAGTGCCGCTTACTTTTATTTTTGTACCGAATGGTATTTCTGGCGGTGCAGCACATGTGTTTTCATTGGGGTATGTGCCATTTGCAGACCTCATGGTATCGTGGTATGCTGTATACTGTGCTTTTAATGCCATATGCCCTCCTTACTCTGGAAGCTTAAGCTTAGTGCCTGGATAAATCCAGTGCCCGTTAGAAGATGACTTCCTGCCACGCTTCTTAGCTTCTGCTTCAATGGTTTTCTGGTTCAGTCCATAAATCTCCCTCCACCTGGTACTGTCATTAAGCTGTTTCCTTGCAATAAACATAAGGCAGTCACCTTTTTTTACAACATAGCTTCCTGGTGTGTCTTTAGCTTTCCTTGCTGTCTTTGTGGTGGCTTTCTGCCTGCTGGAAGAATTTTTATTTTTACTGCCTTTTTTCCCAGCAGTAAGGTTTCCTGTGTCTTTTTCTATTTTGAGTTTCTTAGCTCCCCATTTCCTGTACTGTTTCATCTGCAGCTTTACTACAACATCAGGACCTTGTTCTTTAGCATCTTCTATAATCTCGTAGTCTTCAATGGTGACATCAAAATTTGTTTCACGGAGCTGCTGCTTCCCATTGGGGGAAGACCTGGTAATTTTTAATTTAACTGGCTTTTTGCTGTTCTTCCACTTTTCGATTTTTTCCAGATACCAGCGTGCATGGTAAAACCTGCCATCATAACGTGCAAAAGGATACCTCTGTACAGGAAGCAGCAGTTCATCAACTGTAATTTCTGTAAGCCCTGGCGTCCTGATGATATTAACTTCCCCTCCGTTGATAAGGGTAATGGTTTCATTTTTGCTGTTTATCCTGTAGGAAATCTTCCCAGGGGTGACAGGAAAAAGCACCCCGCCTATACGCATTTCATACATTTAATGCACCCCTTCTGCCATGACATACAGTTCGCCTTCAAAATCTTCACGTAGTTTTTTTGATATGCCATCTAAATCCATTTCATTATTTACAGTATTATGGTTTGTCATGTTTACTTTAATTTCTGCGGTTGTAAATTTATTTACATAATCACGCCCTGCAATATCCCTTAAGTATTTCAGGTCTTCTGATGTTGCAGAAAGTGAATTTGCAGTTTTTGCAGTATTCTTTGCTGTATCATCTGTATTGTTTGCTGTTAACGACGTGCTGTCTGCAAGTGCATTTGGGTCAATTTCAGGCTCCTTGTCTTTATCTTTGCCTTTATATGGATCTTCTATTGTAAAAAAGCCTTTTACTTTGTCTGAAACACCGTCACCCCATTCTGCACCAGCTTTATATGCGTCTGTATAGTCAATCCTGTAATCTATGGCAGGTGCATTCCTGTCTATAGTAATTGCATTGTCATTCTTCCCCCATGAAAGCACAGTATCCTGTAAAGAGTTAAGCCCGTCTGTCCAGTCTGTCCCGAAGATTGCGTCTATAATCCTTGTAACAACTTTACCAAGTGACAGAAACCAGCTTATAACCTGTCCTATAAGGTTAGCAACTGCACCGCCGAAACTGTCAAAACCGCCATTTGCAACATTAAGCACCCATTCTATTATTCCCATGAATGGGTCTGCTGCTGTCCATACTGCCTGTAATATTGCATTAATTATACCTATTACTGTATTTAACAGGAAAGCCCCTGCTGCCGCTGCAGCCCCTACAATTGCGCCAAAAGCACTTTGTGCTATATGCCCTGCACCAGAGAAATGGTTTGCAAGAATAACAATTACAGCTATCAAAGCAATTATAGCAACTATAATCCAGGTTAATGGACATGATAATAATGCTGTGTTTAACCCATATTGTGCCGCAGTTGCATAAGCAGCTGCACCTGCCTGGCTTTTTGTTGCAGCTGCATGGGCAAAAGAAGCAACTGCTAATGCAATTTTTATTCCTGCTGATATTATTTCCACTGCCTTAATAAGACCCATAGCTGTATAATAAGCACCTAGTGCAGCAACAATCCCCCAGAGTAAAGGTTCTATAATTCCCCAGTTATCTGAAATAAATGTCCCTGCTGATGAAAGGGTGTCACCAATCCTCATACCCCAGTCAATTACAATTCCCATTGAATCTGCAACAGAGCCCAATACATTTTCTACTGTCTGGCCAAATGACTGTACCAGTTCCATGGAACTTGGAAGACCATGTGCTGCCAGCTGGTCATCAATGTTTTGTATAACACCTGTCCATCCTCTTGTTGCTGCTGCTTTCACATTTGCAAATGTAGTTGCCCATGAATCACCAGCTTCTTTTGCTGCACCAGATGACACCCCAGTGTCCATTGCCTTGGTTACTGTATCAATAAAATCAACAGAACTTATTTCCCTGTTTGTAAGTGCATCTTTAACTTCACCTACTGACTTACCAACAGCTTTTGCGTATATTTCTGCAGCACCAATACCAGCATCAAAAAGCCTGTCCAGCTGCATGGCTTCTACAGTCCCTTTGGAATAAATTTTCCCGACTGCATCAACAACATTTTCAAACTGTTCATTTGTGCCTTTCCCATAGAAGCTTACTGCATCTGCCCATATACGCACCTGTTCTGTTGCTGCACCAAGACCCATCCCGCGTGTCAGGAAGCCTTGTGTTGCCTTGCTTGCAACATCAAGGCCATAAGCAGTCCCGACAGTTGTGTCTTTAAGCTTTGCAAGTGCTGCATCTGCCATGCCTGCATCACCTGTCATTGTGGTGATGGTTTTCTGGAAACGGTTCATTGTATCAATCCTGTCAAATGCCCCGCTTACATCCGTAATACCCAGGTTCCCTATTGTATTTTTAACCAGCCCGAGAGCATTGTTTGCAAGTATAATGGCTTTCTCCCAGCCTTTGAAACCTGCTGCTGCATGGTCTGCCAGTGGGCGGCATCTGTCTACTGAACGGTTAAAGTTTTCCTGCGTGTCTGTATTGTCACGCAGGCATCTTTCAGTACCGCTTATTGTCTGTGACAGCCGCATATAGGCACTGTTTATACCAGATATATCCATACTGTCCATTGCACGGTTTAAGCCTTCCTGTTCCTGTGCAGCACGGTGTAGCTGCGCCCTTAACTGTTCCAGCTGTGCATTTGCAGCATCCGTCCCCATTGTTACAGGATTATTCTCAATCTGCTGTATACGTTCCCGTATATTATTTAACCTTGTACCCAGGGATGTAATGTCCTGCACAGCCGTATCTGGGAGTATATCCATTGAAGCTGCTGCCTGGCTGATATGTGTCTGTGTATCATTAAGGCCTGAAAGCATCTGGTCTGTCCTTTGTATTTCCTGCTGGTACCTCTCCATGCCTGAAACATCTATAACAGGGGTTAAACTGTCAGATTGCCACTGTACTGGCTGTGGTGCTGCAGGTGCAGCAGGCACTGTCATATCCTGGAATGCCTGGCTTAACTGGTTTGCAGCAATTGTTGCTTCATTTATTTCATTTCTTGCACTCTGGATTGGTGAGGTGTCAATATCCCCTGCCATCTGCTGGTCTAAATTCTCCATTGCAGAAACAGCAAGGTTTACTGAATTTATAATCCCCATTATTACGCTGGTAAAATTATCCTGGAGTTCTATGCCCGTCTGTATTGAAGCCATGCCTGCATCACCTGCCTTTCCTCTTTGCTCCCCGCTCTGCTTTCTTCCTTTCTTTCTCTTCTGTTTTTACCCTTATCTGGATGGCGGCAATTATAAAGGCTTTCTCGTTTTCTTCCATGCCATCCCATTCAGAAGGCCTTATATGTAATTTATGGAGGGCATAATACGCATAATTGGCATCCGCATCATCCCCCTCAATCAGTTTTTTGCCTTTTTTACCCTGTCTTCCAATGTAGTGCTGAACCCCTGGAACTCCTGAAGCCATACGCATAAATCCTGGTATTCGCCTGGGTCATCCACAAGTGCATATACAAGGTCTTCTGGCTTCTTTACACCATATGAATCCTGCAGGCCTGCATCATACAGGTCTGGTACAACAGTACTTTTTACAACCAGTTTTACAAGATATGCACCTGTATTAAATTTTGCCCTGTACAGGTTAGGCTTGCCCTGCACTGGAACATCCTTTGTACACTCTTCACGCAGTTCATCATTTTCCTTTGATGTGATATGCTTGAACTCCCATTCAAGAGGCTTCCCGTTTTCATCCTGGAGAGTAACTGTAGGTGCATACTTCCTATTTTTCTTTACCGTCTTGTTTTCTTTTAAAAACCTGCTTAAAGCTGACATAATAATTTACCCCTTCCTGTATTTAAAATATCTGTTTTTATTCACCTGCAAGGAAACCTGGCAGGTCTTTGAATGTTTCTGGCATTGAGAAATCCTCAAATGTGAAATCCATATCCTCATCAAGGTACTCCCCGTCTGCGTCAAATTTTGCAAGTATGCTGCTGTCTATGTTGCAGTCAATAAGTATTATTTCCTGCCTCCCTGCCCTGCTCCCCGGGTCATCATTGACAATCTGCATGTCAAAATAAACATCACGCCCTGTGTTTTTGTACTGGAGCATCATCTGGCGGAAAATAGAAGTATTGTAGTGGAAAGTTGCTGAACCAGTACCTTCCCATCCTGCTGATTTGTTTCCTTTGCCAGTTTTTCCAAGTATAGGTACTTTTGTTTTATTCTTGGTTACTTTTGCTTCTACGTTGATTGCCTGCATAAAGTTATAACGTCTGCCATCAATAGTAACATAACATTCTGCTTCTGCTGCAAACACTGTGTCGCCTGCAAAAAGCACTGCATTTTCCCTTACTGTTGACATTGTCCTGCCTCCTCTTTATGAAATTGTGACTGTCATATACATCTTTGACATGGCATTTACTACTGTAATTGCATTTTCTACAACTACTGCTTTCTTGGTACTGCCCTGCGAAACTGTGACATCTGTTTCACTGAAATTTTCAATGGCACGCAGTATCTGCAGTTCCTGCCTTATTTTTACCAGGTCTGCCCACAGCGCAGTCCTGCCTGCTGCATCATTTGGCACCCTGCCAAGATATTTTGTGTTAAACAGTACTGCATCATCATTAGCAAGCTGGTCAATTACCCTTACAGTCTGGTTATCTTTAAACACATCACCACAAGTATCTGTCGTTGACACCATTGTATTAATATCATCAAGTACACGTATGCTGCTATTGACAGAGTGGAAAACAAACTCACCAGACTTAATTGCCGCTGTAAGCTCTGACTGCGTAAAACCAGCATCAATGGTGTATTCCCCGTCATATGTCCTGTTCTGGCATGAAGCATTTACCTTGCATCCTGCAAGTGCACCAGCTGTCCAGTACACAGCAGCAGCCTCATAAGGGTAAACAGTATCCCCGTCCTCCCCTTTATATGCCCCATCTGTACATTTGTTCTTTATGCTTACAACACCCATATAATCTGCTTTATTATAGTTATAAAGCACAAGCTGGAATTTAATCCCCATCTCATCACGCAGGCGCTTGTTAAATGAAATAAACAGTTTCTTAGTGATATCATCTGTTGTAACAATACCCATTATGTTATAAACATAAGATTCAATTTTATCTAAATATTCCTGCCATGAACTGCCTGACACTTCACCATTGGTACCACCTGACATTGCTGCCCCTGAAACTGCTTCAAGCACCAGGCCTGGCTTAAACCTGGCATAAGCATTTGCATTTAATTCTTCTGGTGATGAAACTGTCTGCATATCAACCTTTTCAGTGCCAAGGTATGTAGTTACATCCCATTTTGACGGGTCATCAACATTTGCCTGTATGCTGGTTTTTATGTCATTGCCACGCACACCACTGTACAGGGCTTCTGCATAACTGTTGGATGCCTTTTTACCGCCACTGTTTAAACGGTAAGCATAAAGGGTATTTGCATTAATGAACAGGTCACGGAGCCCTTTCATTTTGTCATGTGTATATGGATACCCGAAAATCTCCTGTGTATTTTTCTGGAAATCTTCATTTGTAACAGTGAATACTTCACCGTCTGCTCCCCAGTCCAGCTCAAGCGGCATTGTCACATAACCCCTGTCTGAAAGTGAAGCTGTTGCCGCTGCCGCAGAAACAAAGTTCACATAAGTGCCTGGAAGGACTTTGTTCTGTGCAATATAAGTGCCCCCGCCTAAAGCCATTAAACCACCTTCCTTTCCATATATCCTGCAATGGCTGCATCTGCTTCCTGTATTGTATATTCCTTCCCGTCATCCAGTATCGCATTTAACAGGTCACGCCTTGCTGCATATTTTGCAGAACCTGCCAGCTGTCCTTTTGAAAACTTCTTGCTGCTGCCTGCTGTGCTTACGTTTTCCTGTAATGCTGTATTATCTGCTGTCTTTACTGCCATCCTTACCACCTTCCTTTAATCTTTGTATCTGTACCCAGGCTTTCCATATATGTAACGGTTTCTGTGCTGCGTATATAGAAACTGTAGTCTGCAAAATAATTTAAAATCCCGTCTGTTACCTGGTAATCCATGCCCTGCCCATGAAGCAGCTGGCCAGCTGCCCTGATTAACCCAAGACACCTGGCCATCCTCCCTGCCACATTATGGCACTCTTCTGCCAGGCAGTCTTTTGATTCTGGGAAATACTGTATAACAAAACTGCTGTTTATTTTATAGCGTTTCCCTGGACATTTACTGCTTGAAGATTTAATACAGGAAATAAAAAAACAGGGTTCTTTAAGTCCCTGTTTTATTGTTTCCATATGGTTTTCATAGCCAAACTCTTCATACAACGCATTGCTTATACCTGTTATCACATCAATATTTATTCCCAATCCTGCCCACAATCCTTTCTGGGATGGCATCAGGTTATGTACTCTCCCCAAACACGCTTCCCAAAAATTCTTTTACCCTCTGTTCCAGTATCTTTGGCGCACTTTCCTGTATTTCTTTTTCAGAAATAGTCATCATAAACTGCCCCTGTACCCAGCCTTTTTTAAGCCGCCTGTTTATAGCAGGCACGTACCTGCCAGGTGTCTGCCTGTGGCCATATTCAACGTAGGATGCATACGGGGTGCTGTTTGTTATTGTTACCTTGTACATGTTGCCTGATTTTGTAACCTCAAGGCTTGCAATGGAAGTCCATCCCCTTCTCAAAGTCCCGCCTTCCTTATCAGACATTACAAGGAACTTCTGCTCCCCGTCATCTACAAGGTCATATGCCTCACTGTAATCACCCACTGGTGTCCTTAATATTACTTTCCTTAAAAGCCTCTGTGCCAGTTCCTTTGTACAACTTTCAATAAATCTATCCACGCTGTTGCCATCCTTTAGCTTGTTTAAGCTTTCCTGGAATTTTTTCAGTGAGCCCATCCTTAAATTCCCTGCCATTATGTCCACCCCTTAAAAAGCTGCAGTGCAATCTCCTGGTGTGATGGATAGGCCGCTGGCACGCCGCTTGAAACATAGGCATACTCCCTGCCTCCCCTTAAAACTGTTATCTTAGAACCCTCTTTAATAACAATATCCGGGGAAAGGAACAGCTTCACAGACTGTACAGTTTCTTCTGCTGCCCCTTCCTGCTGTGTGCTCTGGACTGTCTTAAATGACAGCCTGCATGGCTGGCCATCAAGGACCACCACATCCTTCCAGTCTGTAAGTTTTGTAACAGGGTTTATTTCTTTCCTGCGTTCTGACACTGTACAGCTGTCTGTATATGTACTTTCTATGGCTTTTCTTAAAGCTTCCTGTATCATTTAAACACCAGCTTCCTATATCTTTTAAGGGCTGTCTCATAATCCTTGAGGATACTGCTTCCATAACCGTCTGCTGCACTGCCAAATGAAGTGCTTGTATCGCCAACTTTTATTGATGCCACATGTGAGGCTTCTTCCTGCTTCCCATACTGCTCATTCCTGTAAATATCTGCTGCCATGCGGGCAGCTGTCCCTGCAAGCCCTTCTGGCATTTTGTCCAGGTGGCAGTAATTTAAGATGGTTTCTTTTGCCGCACCAGCAGCAAATTCCACAAGGTCATCCTCCTTGCTGCTGGTACCAGTATCAAGCCCAAGCAGTATTTTTATCTTTTTTATCTCTGCTGCAGTTGCCATAGCCCCTCCTGTACCTGCCTGTATGCCTGTTATTTTTACTCAGGCTCCAAGTTTATGCTTAATTACAACAATACGCAGCTGTTTTGGCTCGTACACTGGCTTCCAGTTCTTTGGGTCTGCAAGTTCGCTCCTTAATGGAGTCTCCACATGCTCCCTTACTGCACCTGTATATGCAATCCCTCTTGGATGCAGGATAAACGCCCTGCGGTTAATCAGGTAGTCTATACCACCGCCAGTCTGCTTGTCACGGTCAACCTCGGTTGCAACATGCCCTTCTGGAGAACCATTGCCATAGGCAACTGCACCATTCCCAAAAAGGTATGTGGTATATATACTGTCTGCAACAGGACACCCATCATCAATTACTACCCTGCGCCCCTGGTAAGTATCAAACTCCACATCTGTTGAATCCCGCTGTGTTTCAATAAGGTTCTGCTTTTTTAAATAACTTTTTGTTGCTGAATGCATTGCAACACATGTAAGCTGTGACTGTGCATCACCTAAAAGCTGGCAGGCATCTATAAATGCAGATGCGCTTATTATTTTTGCCGCTTCGCTTTTGCCAGATGAAAGGTCAAGTATATGGTCTCCCATCCTTGTCTCTGCTGTACCCCCGTCTTCTGCTGGTATAGTCCCGAACACACCAGCAAGAAGTGCAATAAGTTCTTTCTGCATGTCCCTTGCCCAGTACCCTGCCACAAGGTCCCCTATTGCTGCCATAGGGTCTGAACCTGCAAGTGCTGCCGAGAGGTTTGTTGCAGACCACATGTTCTGGCGCAGTATGGTGGTTGACACATCCTTGTTTGAAGTAATTTTCTTTGGTGTCATTTTCACATCTTCAAGTGTTGCCTCTGATTCACCCTGCAGGTCTTCAAAGAATGGCATGTTATGTGTCCTTGCCGCCTCACTTGCCAGCCTGTCAAATTCAGGGCTGTTTGTTATTACACCACTCTGGTAAAGCGCAGACAGTTCCATTGTCCTGTTCACTGTATACTTATTAAACAGTTCAGGTACAATGACATCTGCAATTTTTGTAATAGCCATGTTTTACATCATCCTTCCTTTTTATCTTATATTGTTACGCCTGCTGCCGCCGCCAGTGCCTTTGCCTGTTCCGGGCTGCTGCGTAAAAGCTCACCCTGCTTTGTAAGGTTAAATGTTTCCTTTGCGAACGGGTTTGCCATCCCTTCCCCACCGCCATGTGCAGGGTTATACCCAGCTGGGTGGCTGTCCTTAAAGAGAAAAGCTTTGTTTTCCTGCAGTGCTTTAATCTGCCCGTCAAGCCCTGCTATGGTGCCATCCTTACCAACAACAAGTTTTTCCCTGTCAATAAGCCCTGCCACAATGTCCTCATCCTGTGCTTTGCCAGCAAGTGCAGCTTTTATGGCACTTGTAAGCCTTAGCTCCTTCATGTCTTCATCATACTTCTTCTGTGCCTGCTTGTTCTCCTCCTGGAGTTTTTTAATCTGTCCCTGGAGCTCTTCTGCATTGCCGTTTTCTTTCTTTAATTCTTCAAGCTGCCTGTCCCTTGTTTTTATATCACTTTCAAGTTTTCTCTTCGCTTCAAGTGCCTCATTAAACTCCTGCTTTGGCACAGCATGGTTTGGGAACTCCTTTTTAACTGCAGCCATAATTGCGGCAATATCAAGCTTCCCATCTGTTATTTTTGCTTCTTTTAGTAAATTTTCTAACCATTCCATAATTTTATCCTCCATAGGTTTTTATTCACGCCCTCCGTGTATGGGATCTGCCTGTTTATTCCCCTGGCACGGGTATGTAGTTTAATGTCATTGCGGACAATATCCAGTTTACAAAAAACATATCCTGGAAAGGCATAGAAAAAGCACTCCTGGTTTTTAATCCAGAAGTGCCTGGTTCATTCTTCTATCCCTCATTCAATTTCATTGCAAAGTCATATTGTTCTTCAAATAAACGATAATACTCTTCATAATCTTTCTTTATCTGTTCTGGCGCATCTTCTTTTAAATCCCGATGCTCATTAAGATAAGGCTCTACATTTTGCCATAATTTTGCCATCTCTGGTGTATCAGGCAGTCTCATAACCCATCACGCCCCTAATTTCGTTTTTACTCGGTATTCTGCATATGTTTCGTCATATTTATAATCCTTATACGACTTATCAGCATATGTGCTAATTTTACTTATATCATACCCCTTTTTCTCTAATTTATCAAGAGCAATTTTTGATTTCTTTCTTAACCAGGAAAGATATTTGCCTGTATCAGTAATGCCTCCATATTTTTGCCGGTACATTTCTGCATCCTGCCAGTGTACCAGTTCATGTACAAAGGTGCTAAGTTTATTGCCTGGGCAGGCACAGTCTTTCTGCAGTTCTAAAAGTGTATTTAAAACAGCAACATTTTTATCCAGGTATAAAATATTCTGTCCTATACTGTATGAAGCCATTGCCCCAGTCTGCATTTCAGAGTTGTTAATAACAACTATTAAAGGCAGATTTTTTTTATCCTGTACACCTAACACTTGCAAAGCCTTTGATAAATTCATGTCTATAAAATGTTGTTGTTTTGGCTTTAGCTTCACCCTGTCTGATATGTAAATATTATTAACTGTTTCTGTTGCCCTTTTTGCATTTACCAGGACACTGCCACGGCTGGTTTCTTTCACATCATTTGCATCAAGCAGCACAGGTTTATAATTCTGTTCGCCATGCTGCCCTTTACTGAACTGCTTCTGCCCGCTGCCCACAAACTTCTGCTGCCATTGTTTATATGTCATGTCCGCAGGCACATAATGTGTCTTACCGTCTTTCCCACGTTCTGCACGTTTTTCACCTTTGGTAAATTCATCATCAAAATAAGGGCATGTAGTGCTCCTGCAGTTACAGTGGAGGGGAGGTGCTGTAACCCCTGGCTGGTAGTCTGCCATTGGGAAATGTTTACCATCCATGTCCCTGCATATCCTTGATGTATGGCTGTCTAAGGTTGCCACAACCTGGAACTCTTCCACACCCAGTTCCTTAAAACAGTCTTTTTGTGCTGCTGATGCCGCAGCTGCACATTCTGTATATATAAGCCTCCTTGCCTGGCTCAGCCCCGTATCCATTTTCTGTGCAAGCATCCTTGCACCTTCATCTGGACCCTGCCCACGTATTATACACTGTACCAGTTCTGTATGGAGCGCATCCACAAGGCGGTCTTTGTTTTTCCATATCCTGGATGAAAAATCCATGCCATCCTGTGCCCAGGGTTTTTTAATAACTTTTTCAATGCGGGCATTATCAAGCCTTGCTAAGCTGTGCCCCACACCTGTCCCTTTTGCAATTTCAAACGCACTTTTATAAAATCTGTCTTTATAAGCAGAACTTATAAATTCTGTAATGCCCCCATGAAATTCCTGGTAAAGCTTTTCTGCTTCCTGCTGTACCTGTATCTTCATTGCCTTAAGGTAATTAATATGTACTTTTGCAGAAGCGTTTTCCAGCTCCTTCATCCATTTCTGGTTAATACCATTTTCTTTGCCATATTTTATGTATGTATCCACATCCCAGTGGAACTCTTCCAGCTCATCTGCTTTAAGCAGTTTCTTTGCAGCATAATAAGATATGCCATTGTTGTCTGCCAGGCGGTAATACCATCTTTCTATATCCATCTGTATCCTGTTTGCTGCTGTCCTGAACTGTTTTTCCACATCATGTATATATTCCCTGCTTTTCTGGTACTGCATGTCTTCAAGGGCAGCAAAACGCTTCTGCCAGTACCTGCCATTGTCCATAGAAGCCCCCTTAAAAATGTGCAAAAGAAAAGCACCTCCATTCTTACACTGGAAGTGCTTCCTGTAAACTAATTATCCTGTTTTTTATCCTGTCCTTTGCCATTGCTGTCTTCACTGCTGCCATCCACACCATCTTTAAAAGCACCCTGGTAGGCATCTGCTTTTTCTTCTGCTTCCTGCCTTTCCTTTTCCAGCTGCTTTAATTCTTCCTCAATATCTGTTACAAACGGGTGGTTCTTTAATATTGTCTTCTGGCTTATTATACCTGTGCTGTCCCTGCACATCTGCACCAGTTCTGCATCATTCCTGATACGAGTCCTTGTCCATGTCTGGTTTATTGTGCTGCATTTTATACCCTGGTGCCTGCATATGGCACGTACAAGGCTGGCAAAGCCAAGGCGGAACTCGGTTTCCATAAGCCCTGTCTTCATCTCCAGCAGGGAATACATAAACTTAAGTGCTTCACCTGACTGGTTCCCGAATTTTTCAGGCTGCGGGTCAAAACCCTGCCCCTGTTCAAATATTGCTTTCCTTGTAATTTCAAGCACTGTGTTCCTTGCTTCTATCGGGATTTCAATGTTAAGCGTGCTCACGCCTGCATTTTCGTCTTTGTCCCCGTCAAGGCTTATTGTCTTATACTTTTTTAAATCCTGGAGGAAACCATCCAGTTCTGTCCCGCCATACCCTGAAAGTACAATTATAATTTCCTGCACATCATCAAGGTCATTGATAAAACCGCTGTATACCTTGTCATACACATCAACAAGCTTTTTGATGTTCTTTAAATCACTGGTATGGATATTATTATTGAAAAAAGGTATAAATGGCACTTCACACATGCCATGCTGGTATTCCACAGCCTTTTCATTTTCTGCAGGACCTGTAAACATCCCATATGGATACAGGCCAGTATCCACTGTGTCTGCTGTACGTCTCCTGTATGCCTGGCAGCAGGTATCTGTCCAGTATTCGTAAATGGTATAATTATCCCCTTTCTCCTCTTCCGTGTCCTCATAGACACGCATTACGCCAAGGAGTTTCCTTTCCAGTGATTTGTCCCATACAGGTATTACCTGCCTGCTGTCAACAACTGCCCAGCAGAACCTCCCTTCTGCATCTGTCCAGTAATGCAACCATGCCACAGATGTATTGGCCGCATTTACACAAAGCTCCATGCAGTTCTTGGTATAAGCATCCCCAAGCACTTCCATTACTGCCTTGTTTGCACTGGCACCCCCTACGTCAAAAAGCGGCGGTACTGTAAAGACATAGGAAGCTTTCTGGTTCACTATAAGCCCGTGGAAATTCCTCGGTATCCTGTTGTCTGCATTGCGCAGGGTATTACCTTCAATGTCTTCCTTCCTGTCCCCAAAAAGGATATCAGAACCGTTCCTGTAATATCTTTCACCTGTCATGGCTTCACTTACAAAAGCAGAATGGAGTGGCTCATATTTTTTTACCAGTTTTTTAAATCCTTCAATGTCCATGGCTTCCCCTTTACTTTAATATATGTATTCCTGTTGGTTTCCTGATTATTGTATAACACATGTAGCGTAATGCGTCCATGCAGTTATGTACAATAAAACCACCACAAATACTAAAATTGTGGTGGTTTTTAACTTCCATATTATAAACTTCTTTATTTCCTATTTCTTTTATGCTTTTTACTTTTACATAATGGACAGAATTTTGTTTTTGAATATTTATTTGAAATGTACTCACCTCCGCAATCTGCACATATTTTTGTAATATTATCTATTCCAGATGCCCTCCTTGCAGCTGATTTACATTTGTTAGAACAAAATTTACTCTGTGACTGTGTACTTTTAAAATCTTTCCCACAAAACTGGCATTTAAATTCTCTTTCAACATGTAAAAGATGCTTAAATTCTTCATAATGTTCTTTATGCCACTCATGCCCGTCTTTACTTTTATGCCATTCTGATGCCTTAGGAATTGCATTTTGACGGAGATTATTAAGCATCATTTCAGAATTCTTTTCATAACGTTCTTTTCCATGGAAAGACAAATGTTCTGTAATAGATAATAACTCTAAATTTGAAATGTCATTATTACTTTTATTTTCATCTATGTGATGAACCTGAAACCCTTTTGGAACAAGCCCATTATAATACTCCCATACGTATACATGCATCCTTTTTCTTACACCATTTGCAGAGCGGCTTGAACATAAATAATATCCTGTAGTTTCATCTCTGGTAAATTTTCTTCCATCAAAGAATTGATATTTTTCAGACATCATGCAGCGCCCCCTCTCTGGATATCCTGCATAAGCAATATGCCACACCTTAATCCAGATTCAAATCCTGCATACTCTGAGTCACAGGCTATAGACATAATATAATCAGATATTTTGTACCCAGCATCTGCACCTATACTATCCTCAATCTGTTTGTTAATCCTGTCATAAACACCATTCTCCAGGATGCTCTGCTCATCATAATCCCTGCTTTCACACCAGCCTGTATAAAACATTCTTACTGCTTCATCAAACATCATGCAGCACCGCCTTTCTGCATAACTTCTTCCATGGCAGCACTATATCCACACTGGTATGCATAGCGGAATGTATATTCGTCCAGTGCACCCACATATACTTCAAACCAATCAGATAATTTCTCATGTGCGTGAAGCACTTCATCAGACACAAATGGCGCATTGTCCAGGCATTCATCATAAATTTTCTGGAATGTTTCCTCATCTGGGAACGCCTGCATGTTATTTTTTAAATTAATTTTTGCCATAATAAAAACTCCTTTCAAAATTCGTTCTTGAAAGAAGCCCCCGTCTATGATAGAATATATTTCACAGAAGGAAACTTCTCGGTATAGAGCGTTTACTACTTTCTCAGGGCGGTAACGCTCTATTTTTTAATTTCTTTGTACTGTTTGTTAATCCCCCGTCTGACAATTTCTGATTTTGATAGTTTTAATTCTTTTGACAAATATTCCAGTTTATCTACAGTTTCTTTGTCCATACGTGTCCTAAGCATAAAATCTTTTACATTGTCAGTAGGGCGGCCAACTTTTTTCGTAGCCATTAAATCACCTGCCTTTTATTGCTACAATATTATTATACTTCTGTAGCAACAAAATGTCAAGATAATTTTAAAATTTTATCGCTTATTTTTAAATCTTTAACCATTACCCAGCCTCTTGGAGTATAAACGGGATGTTCTGCTGTCGCCCTTATTTTTGTTCCATCTTCTAATCCAATCTCATATACTTTAGCATTGTTTTGCGTCATCCTGACATTACTAAATGTTGATATGGTCTTTTTCTTTCTTCTGGTATCATAACAATACACCTTACCCTTTTTCCCAACCAAATCCTTAATTGCTATTTGTCCATAAAGAGTATCAACCAATGTGTCGCCAGTAAGACAATGGTCCCACTGTTTAACAGGTTTGTCTTCACCACGTTCCGCTGCCTTTGCATCCCACATGTAAGAAGCAAATTCTTTAATGGTATTTGTACACCCCTCATATATGGCTATTTTTCCGAGAGACAATAGGCTGGCAACATACCTGATACCATCCAGGACATCATTCTTTGCCTTTTTAACATTGTAACCCCTCTTCTTCAGTTCTGCTATCAATGACGCCGCTGATGGGTCTGCCACTATTTTAACTGGTTTAATCCCAGCCAGCCACTTTTCCAAATCGTCTGCATATTCTGAATCTGTCTTCTGTCTTTCTTCGTCCCTGCCACTGTAATAATATTCACGGCAGCAGACCCACTTCCCTGTGTTGTCCTTGCACCACAGCAGGAACGCTGTGGGGTTCTGTGTGCCATAGTCACATGACACATAATAATTAACCCCTGTAAGGCCTGCCAGTGAACTTATGACATGTTTTTCCTTGTCAAACATGTCATATATTACACCTTCTGCCATTACCCACAGCCCAAGGATGTAGCGTTTATAAAACACGCCCTTGTACATGTTGCGGTAACGTTCTTTAATCTTTCCAGAAAGGCTTAAATTATCGTCCATTGTAAAATGGAGGTACAGAAGGTTCTTATCCTCTGTCCTGTCCACCCATCCTGTCTTAAACCAGTGGTATGGGCCATCTGGGTTACAGTTAAACCAGAATTTTGAACCGTCAACAGAACAACGCCCTGTTGCCTGGTTCACAAAACTTTCAGGCATAAGTGCCACTTCATCAAAAAAACAACCTGCAAGGGTGATACCCTGTATAAGATCCTGTGACCGCTCATCCTTTCCGCCAAATATATAAAAATAATTAACCCTGCTGCCTTTTGTTACAATTACAAGGTTATCTGCCCGGCAGTCCGTGACACCATAACCCCTTGAAGACAGCATAAGTTTTAACCAGAAGAGCACATTCCTCCTGAATGAGCCTATTGTCTTGCCACACATGCCAAGGTTCTGCCCGTCAAAGCTTTCCATTGCCCACATTGCAAATGACAGTGACATGCAGAGTGTCTTGCCTGAACGTATGGCACCATCTGCAATAATGCCATCACTGCCCTTTACCGGGGAACTGCTGCACCACCAGTTTAATACCATACGCTGCTTCCTTGAAAATTCCTGGAAGTGGAATGTGCTTTTTTTAACCCTCTTCATTGTCCCCATCTTCTTTCCAGTCTTCTTCTGCTGTCCTGCAAAGGGCATCCAGGAACCCGTCATCTTCCATACTGCCAGAACCATCTGTTTCAGATTTTGCTTTAATCAGCTCAATTTCAGCCCTCTGCCTTTCTGTTGCAAGGTCCATATGGTCTGCAAGCCATTTAAGTGCTGCCATCTTGTCTAGCAGTTCCACGGAATCTGTCTTCCCAAATGACACTTTTTTAACAAGCCTCCCGTCTGCACACTGCCCATCCAGGCGTACACTGTTGTTTTTTGTATCTATGTAGTCATTTATATCTGCATAAAGGATGTCTATATACATCTGCACTATATCCTCTTCTGCAAGCATTTCCCGTGCCAGGCGTCCCTGTTTAAGCCTTTTTATTTCTTCCCTGACATTATTGTTCCTTAATAGATTTGAGCCTGCAACCATTGCAGACTCATAAGCACACCCATATGCTTTCTGGTAAGCTTTTGTGGCATTAAAACACCTGGCATACAAGACACAGAAAAGCTGCTGCTTGCTGTTAAGGCTGCCATTCCCTGCCACTTCTTCTGCATCCATGTATGCATCCTTTTTTTTCTGCGCACGCATCCCTGCATTTGTATGCACACCTGTTTTTCTTTTCCTGTCCCAGCCATAACGCTGCTTCCAGCTTTTTACGGTATTAACCGACACATTATATTTATCTGCCAGCTGTTTGTATTTCATGCCAGACATGTAATCGGCTTCTGCCAGCTCATGCTTTTTAAGTCCTTCCACAACACCACCTCTCTGTCCTGCATTTTACCGCACCCTCTTTGGGATGGCAGCAGAAAACCCTGGGATAGCTGGAGGAAGCCTTCCCAGGGTTTTCTTAAAATTCCATATTACCATAATACCACATCTGAATGTAGCATTGTGTAGCAACTTTTTATCACACATGTAATGTAAACTGTGCATTAGTGAACCTTATTTGTGCTGCCAGATGTGCTGATGCCTTGTAATTGCGTACCAGGCCTACTGCCATATCACGCTGGCTTCTCCTCAGTGACTTATATGATGTGACGCCAAAAATCATTTTAAACTCCCTGTATATGTCACTGTATACCTTGCCACGTAGTGACCTGTCCTTGTATGCGTTGCTGTTTACACCCCCACAGACAGCTACACAGGTATCATGTACTGCTTCTGTAATCTGGTCTGCTTCCATCCCCAGAATTGGCATGTCCCTTTTAAATTCCTGTAAATCTTTGTCTACTGCATTTATTTTTCCTTCCAGTTCCACAGTCCCCTGGGCAAGCAGCTGTATTAATTCCTGTACAGTCATTGTCCTGGATGCCTGCTGTGTCTGTTCCTTGTATTTCTTCTCAACCTGGATGAAATAGCGGCGCACTTCTTTGCCCTTCTCATTGCGCTCAAGCATTGCCATTTCCTTGGCAGTGTCAAGTTTGATTATATGTTTTTTAATACGTCCCCCGTTTTCTAAATTTTCAGAAAACGCTTCAAAGTCCTCATTTTCTATGGCATCACAGTCTGACAAACGTTTTTTAACCCAATCTGCATATTTACTTTTAACCTGTAATACTTTATGCAATTCTGTTCCATATACAACCTTTTCACCAGTGTCAGTAACATATACTGGAACTAACTCATTCTCAACCATTTGTAGCTTATCCATCATACAACACCGCCTTTCTGCATAACCTCTTTCATGGCAGCTTCATATCCACACTGGTATGCGTAACGGAATGTATATTCATCTAGTGCACTCACATATACATCAAACCATTCTTCCAGTTTCTCATGTGCTTCAATTACTTCATCAGACACAAATGGAGCATTGTCCAGGCATTCCGAATATATTTTCTGGAATGTTTCCTCATCAGGGAATGCCTTCATGTTATTTTTTAAATTAATTTTTGCCATAAAAACAGTACCTCCTGTAATAAATTTTTTAGTTGCAAGAGATATCCTAAACATGCTATATTATACACATGAGGGTTATCCCTTACAGATAAAGCAACCAGTTTCTTAGCTGGATCATGGTTGCTTTGTTTTATTTTTTTTAACCTGTTTTCAAATATTCTTCTTCAATTTACGCCCACAATCCCTTCAATGATATCATGGATTATGTGCAGTAAAGTCCCGCAACGCATACCCATGCAGCCTCCTGGCATGCTGGTATGAATACCCCATTGTATCTGCCAATTCTGCAAGGTTCATGTATTCCACATACCGCAGGAACAAAAGCCTTACAAATACTGCATTATCAAGGGAATTAATCTGCCTGGTGATATCATGCCTTAAGACGGAAAGCTTTTTAACATTGTCTCCAACTTCCTGTTCCAGCTGTAAATATCTTGCCATGTTTTTTTCCATGGCACTGCCTGCATGTGAAACCTGTACCTTTGGTGCACTGTAGTCCACGCCCTGCATGTCCTGTAACATCCTGCGCAATGAAGCCAGTTCCTGCCTGCTGTTGTTTATCCTGGCATCCAGCAGCTTTAACTGTCCCAGGTATTTCTTTGCATCCACTTACACCGCCTCCTTACATTTCCTGGTTATTCCTGCTTAGCTGCATCCCTTATTGCCCGTATCCTTGCTTTAAGGCTTTCCATCACCCAGTCCTGTACATTTTCTTTGTGCCGCAGGGCTTCCATGACATCATCATCCCTTGTGCCCTTGCATACAAGGTGGTGTATTATGACTTTTTCTGCCTGCCCCTGGCGGTGCAGCCTTTTGTTTGCCTGGCTGTACAGCTCATAGTTCCAGGTAAGCCCGAACCAGATTACATGGTTTCCGCCCTGCTGCAGGTTAAGCCCGTAGGCACAGCTTGCAGGGTGTGCAAGCAGGACATTAATTACCCCTGCGTTCCAGGCATCCTCATCTTCTGGCGACTTAAGTTCCTTTACCACAAGCTTTGTCTTTCCAAGTGCCTCTTTAAGCCTTATAAGGTCATGCTGGTAATTATAAAATACAAGTACTGGTTTCCCCTGGAGGCTTCCAACTACTTCCATGAATGCTTCCACCTTGCAGTTATGTATGCAATGTATACCCCTGTCCCCGTCATATACTGCACCATTTGCAAGCTGGAGGAGCTTGTTACTTAAGGCAGCTGCACTTGTTACACTGATTTCCCCTGTTTCTTCTGGCAGGCTTAAGACCATTTCACGTTCAAGTTCCTGGTACCTTTTCTTTGCTTTGCTGTCAAGTTCTACTGCCACCTCATTGCAGGACATGTCTGGCAGCTGCAGGTAATCCTCTGCTTTCATGCTGGTACATATGTCAGATATCATCCCAAGTATGCCCTCCTGGCTTCCAGCTTTCGGCTTGTAGTTATATACCACACCATTCCCCCTGGCACCTGGGTCAAAGTACCTTTCCCTGAACTGGGAATAGCTCCTTCCAAGGCGTTCCCCTCCATCAAGCAGGAACACCTGCGCCCATAAATCTGCCAGACCGTTCGGGGAAGGTGTGCCTGTAAGCTCTACAAGACGTTTTATCCTGCCTGATATGCTGGCAAGTGCCTTAAACCTTTTTGCTTTGTGGTTCTTGAAACTGCTGCTTTCATCAAGCACCACCATGTCAAAAGGCCAGCTGTTGCGGTAATAATCCACAAGCCAGACAACATTCTCACGGTTTGTGACATAAATGTCTGCCTGGGTATTCAGTGCCTTTATCCTCTTTGCCTCAGTGCCAAGTACCAGTGATATGCGTAACATTTTTGTATGGTCCCACTTGTCCTTTTCACGGCCCCACGTTCCTTCTGCCACTTTTTTTGGCGCAACCACAAGCACCTTGTTTACTTCAAAACGGTTATACTTAAGCTCCTTTACCGCTGTAAGCACTGTCACTGTCTTGCCAAGCCCCATGTCCAGGAAAAGCCCCGTCCTTGGTAAGTTTATAATCCTTCTGATGCAGTGTTCCTGGTATCCATGTGCTATAAATTCCAATTTCCTGCACCTCCTATCGTGCATGTTTTTAAATTTTTTATTGTATTTATTGGATGCATTGGGTACAATGTTGTTTAAAGCCAGGTTTTATGCTGCCTCAGTATGTATCCAAAGTATGTATCCAAAACCAGACAGTATATATTTACTGTCCTTTATAAAGCTATTTTATATCTTTAGCAAAGATATGCCTTTGAAACGCTGTATAACCGGTTTTAAGCTGGTTTTATTTTTTAGCTTAAAACTCTTAAGGTTGTTGGCTTTCGTATTTCCACAGGCTTTATACACGCTTACAGGGGTATCTCCAGGCTGCCAGCAAACCCCGCAGTTATATATCCATACATCCGTCTCCTGCTTCTTCCAGGCTGCTTTCTGCCAACTTGCAGCGTTTTGCCAGTTTCCTGCCCTCTTCCTGGTACCCTGCCTGGAAGAAAAACTTTGCAACGCCTGCAAGCCCATACACAACCTTCACTTCCTGTCCAAGGCCTGCAAGCCTTTTAAGCTGTGTTTCCTGGAGCTTTGTAAGCCTGCCCCTGCTGGTTTTTAATTCCACAAATACAGGTTTCCTGCCCGGGAATATTACAATCCTGTCTGGCACACCTGCATTACCTGGGCTTACCCACTTATATGCCCTGCCTCCTGTCCCTTCTACCATGTGGGTGAATATTTTTTCAACCTCACTCTCTTTCAGCCTGTCTTCCAACTGCCCTTCCTCCTTCCTGCCGTAGTCCTCACACGCGCGTTATGCAGGTATATTTATTATGTATGTCTATATATCATATACTTATATAACTTATTACTTTATATATACTTATGGTTTACTTAGTTTACAATATAGCATTAACACTTATTTTATATAGGCTAACGCTGTATACTGAACCTGTAAATTATACGTTTTTTACGTCTACATAGGTATACATGCACTGTAGACGGATTTTATAAGTATGCACTCCAGTTATGCCTTAATTTACACCTTTTCCATGCTTTGTTATTTCCTTAAAAATCCCTTCTGTATTCCATATGGCCCGCATCTTATTGTACTGCCTGCCCTTTTCCACCCATCCATTTTTGAAAGTACGTCCATAATTTCAAGGGAATCTGCCCTTTTTATAATTGAAGTACACCTGAAACATTCAGTCCATATTTCCATTGCACAAACCCTGTCACGCAGTACAAGGTTTGTGCCATCTGCTGGTTTCATGCCGCCACTTAAGAACATCATCCTTTTTGTCTTGTCCATGCTGTTCCATCCTTCTGGTACTGGCTGCTCCAGGAATTCTTTTATAAGACCCTCTTTCCCAGACGTCTCCATATGTGCCTCCCTGTGTATTTCTGCTGCTTTTTCCTGTGCCTCATTAAAATATATCTTTTCACCAAGCATCCAGTACACATACGCTTCTGCCCATACCTGGTCCCGCTCCTTTGGCAGGTCAATGCGGGGACATTTTTTTGCCTTGTAAATACCAACATCAACTGGCCAGAACCTGCGGTTCCCTGTTATGTCCCTTAGGATTTCCTGTTTATTGCTTGTCCCAAAGAACACACACCGTCTTGGGAACTTGTCTGTCCTTTTGCCATATGGCACCCTGTAAATGTCATCACACTTGCTTAAAAACTGTTTTACTACTTCCTGTTCAGACTTTGTCATGGCAGTAAGTTCACCTATTTCATTAATCCATGTACCCTGTATCATTTCTGCGGCATCTTTGCCAGAGAATGAGGCCAGGCTGTCACTGAACCATTTCCCACCCAGTACCGCAAGGAACGAACTTTTGCCTATTCCCTGTGGCCCTATAAATATAGGCATGGTGTCATATTTGATGCCGCCTGTCACTGCCCTTGCAACAGCAGCACACAGGGACTTCCTCATAACTGCATGTGTGTATCCACTGTCCTCCGCGCCTAAATAGTCTGGAAGAAGGGTATCAACCCGTTTTATTCCGTCCCATTTAAGGCTTTTAAGGTAATTCCTTACTTCATTTATACGGTTCTGGCTGCTGGCAATCAGCAGTGCATTGTCAAGCTTGTCTTTACCTGTAAGCCTGTAAAATGTTTCCATATAACGGTAAAAGCTTGCATCATCTGCATCCGTCCACCACCTTATGTTTTCTTCTGTGTTCCAAGGCAGTTTCCCAGCTGCAACGCCACGCCCTGCAAATTCATCTGTGGCAACCTTCCCTTTCAGGAGAGGGTCATTTTCCAGCACAAGCACCATATTGTTTATTGTCTTTTCTATATTACCTGACCTGTCCAGTGAAAGCTTTTCCATCCATTCCAGGCTGTCAGTGCTGTTACCTTCCGCCTTCCCTGTACTGGCAAAAGCTTCCACCGCCTTTGTATGGCGCTCCTGTGCAACAAGCCCTGATACTGCCTTGTCCTCCACTGCAAGCTGGCTCATATGTATAAAAGAAGGAAGCTTTGCAGCTGGTGTACCTTCTTTTGCTTCTGCATCTTCATCACCAAACTTATGAAGCCTTACCATGTCAAATGCATTTACCAGAAGCCCTGAACATGGGTCTGTGGCATGGTGTGAATACAGGAACTTGTCCCCGTCATACACGACAGCACCCCCTGTTGTTGAACCTCCTGTATAAGTATACCTGCCATTTACAGATGTTTCTTCATATATCCCTGGCAGGAACTTATCCATGGCTTCTGTAATGCCATATGTGCGGCAGAACGCCCCTATAATGCCTCTTTTCTGCAAAGGGTCTGCCTGCTTTGCAAGCATTTTCTTTTCTGCGGCTTCAGAACCTGGTACCTGCGGCCACTGTGATATGTCCTGCCAGTTGCCATACATTGCAAGTATCCCGTCCAGGCTGCAGAACGGCGCATCATTGGTTTCATATATGTATTCCCCGTCTGAACAGCAGCTTGGCCAGTACATAAGGCGTGAAGCTTCAAATGTTGTAGGGTCACAAAGGCTGATACCTATAATTGAAGCAAGTTTCCTTGCTGCTGGCTCATACTCATCTGCAAGCGCAGTCCTGTCAAGCGGGATTACCACACGGAGACGTGGCGCATACCCTGCATGTTTCCTGGTACTGTATACCGCTGATGCACAGCCCAGGCCTTTTATCCTTTTAAGTATGTCATGTGTCTGTCCTGGTGGTATATTGTCAAGGTCAAGCGTAACCAGGTCTCTTCCCTTTACTTCATTTGCCCTGCGCCTGCCATTAAAGAAAGTACCCCCTACAAAACCGCCTGCATCCTTTAACTCATCCTGTCTTGCTTTAGGATATGCAAGATACTCTTCCAGCGTTTCAGGACTGCGTACAGGGACAGCAAACCTTCCTGTGAATTCCAGCCAGGTGGTTTCATTTTCTGGCCAGAAGACCGCTTTCCTGCTCCCAGCCATGCTTATACTTATTTTCCTGTTATACTGCACTGCCTGCCCTCCTAATCTTTCCTGTAATACATCCCTTCAAAACCCGCCCCTTTAAGCACAAGCCCTGGTGCAAACCATACTGGCTCCGACATAAGCCCGCACAGTTCTTCCACAGTAACTTCCATGGGTGCATCAACAATTACTTCATCATGCACATGGAACACAACCTTAAGCCCCTTTTCCTCAAGCCTTAAAAGGATTTCTGCCAGGCAGTCCCTTGCTATTGCCTGCACTATGTTTTCAGTAAGCTTCCCTCCATAAGTTTCCACAGGTTCCCACTTGCGTCCCTGCTGCCCTGAATAATAATGGAGTGCAGGTTTCCCGAAGCGGTTCTCCTGCAAGAACGGCCTGGGATAATAAAGTTTCCTGCCACATGGAAGCTTCACTGTAAGGAAAGACTGCCCATAAGCCAGGTCACCTTCAAGTGCTATGAAAAGCCCATGTGTGGCAGACTGGCCGCCTGTCTGCATTGTAAAAATTACAGCATCTTCCACTGAATACCATAAATCCACGATACGCCTGTTTGCTGTGCGCCATCTGTGTACTATGTCAGGAAGCTCATCCTCTTTAAGCCCCATTGAAAGTGCACCCATTGAAACCAGGGAATTAACGCCTCCCTGGTATCCTAATGCAAGTGTTGCAACTTTCCCTTTTGCACGCAGTGCATACTCAGGGTTTCCTTTAGTAATCTTTTCCACTGGCACATGGAACATCTGGGAAGCAGCTGCCTCATATATTTTCCCATGTGTGGCAAATACCTCATTGACCCACTGTTCACAGGCAAGCCAGGCAATTACCCTTGCCTCTATTGCTGAAAAATCTGCTACTACAAACTTATGCCCTTCTGATGGGATAAAAGCTGTACGGACAAGCTGTGACAGTGTATCAGGCACATTTCCGTAAAGAAGTTTAAGCCCGCTGTAATTCCCGCTTTTCACAAGTTTTCTTGCAAAGCTTAAATTCCCTATATAAGTCCTTGGAAGGTTCTGCATCTGCACCAGGCGTCCTGCCCAGCGTCCTGTCCTGCTTGCCCCATAAAACTGTGATATGCCCCTTACACGCCCGTCTGCCCCCATTGCTGCCTGTACTGCTGCATATTTCTTGACAGATGTCTTGCCAAGCTGCTGGCGTATTTTAAGCACACGTCCCACATCATCTGGGAGGTCTGTGTTTAAAAGCTCTTCAACTGTGCCTTTCTGCAGGTTTTCCACAGGATTGCCAAGCCTTTCCTCCAGCCAGCTTATAAGCTGTGTTGTGCTGTTTGGATTAGCAAGCCCTGTAATTTCTTTTGCCTCCGCATCCAGCCTGCTGCGGCACATGCTGTCAATATACAGTGCACCGTCTACAAGTTCCCTGTCTGCCCTTACACCATATGCATTCATCAGTATGTCCATCTGCCAGAGGTGTTCTTCCCTTTCAGGCATGGGGAACGGTTCCAGCCTCTGCAGTATGGAATATTCTGTAACAACATCCTGTTTACAGTATTCTTTGAACAGTTCCCAGCGTTTCCTGTCATGCCATGGCTCATTCCATCTGCGCCCTGTTTTGGCAGGAACGCAGAAATACCTTATTAGTGCCTTGCCAATGGACAGCTTCTGTTTATCTTCTGGCAGCCCCACGGCTTTCCCTGCAGCTCCAAGCCCTGCAGGATACCCGCAGTACATCCCGTGTACCATGGTGCATTCCCACTGCCCTATTGGGGTTTTATACCCTGCCTGGTTAAGGCAGTACCACTCAAATGCAGCATTATATGCATGTTTAATTACACAAGGGTCTTCAAGGTCATGTATTATGCTGTATGGGATTTTTTCACCATTTTTAAGGTCAATTATATCAACACCGCCAATGCCATACTTATATGCAAAAAGAAGTATCTCAAAATCCTCCTGCTGGGCATAGCGGTATGCGCCTGATTTCTGGATATCAACACTGCTTCTTGTTTCTATATCAATACTTAAATGTGTTTTTTCCATTGGCATGCCCTCCAAGGCCGCCACATTAAAGTGGCAGCCCCGTTACAGGGTTTACAGCAGCCTGTGCTGCCTGCTGTGGCAGCTGTGTGCCAAATACCTGTGCTGCAGTAGGGGCACTTCCTCCAAGGACTTCACCATCCCTTAATTTCTGTACAGGACCTAAACCACACCCTATGCCTTTCTTGCCACCAAATGCATATGGATAAAAAGTAACATTTACCCTCCCATACATCCCACTATAAATTTCAGACTGGTTTATTACAGGGTTCCCCTGCCTGTCAACAATCTCAGGCGGGTAGTCTGCCTTTGCACTTGCTGTAAATACCCAGTGCCCTTTGCATTCTGCACCAAATTCCATGCCATCAGACGGGCGCACCCCGTCACCATCATATACAGGTGTTGGTATTACTGGTGGCTGCATACCGTTCCATTTATCAGAAATGCCTCTCTGCTTTGCTGCCTCAATGGCTGTGTTAATCCTTGCCATGGTATCTGTGTCTGTCTTTGGCACAAGGACTGTGCATGAGTATTTCTCCTCCTGTCCCAGCTGGAACGCATAAGGCTTAAAAAGATGTACAAACGAGAACCTTACCTCACCTGTAGTAACATTTGTTAAACTGTCCATAATTATATCCTCCTTATTAATGTCCCTGCCTGTTCCCAGACAGGGTGTGTAATTTATTCCTTAAATGCTTCACCTGCTGTTATTTTATATGTAACAGCATGGCGTTTGTCCTGTTCCTGTACCAGTGTTGGTTTCCCTGGCGGCTTTATTACAAACTGTCCCACATACTTCTCAAAATCTTTTTTGCCTATATCCTTCTCTATCTGTGCAAGGCTTAAAGGTACTTCCTTATAAAGGGCGGCTTCTGGTATCCCGTTTTCCACCAAGGTTTTAAGTGCTTCTGCTTCATCTGTCCATTTACGGCAGCTCTTCCCTTCCACAGCTTTCCAGCCACGTATCTGCCTCCCTGCAAGGCATTCCGCCAGGGCATATTCTATAAGGCCATGCATCCAGGCTGATATATCCCCGCCTTTTGACAAATAATCCCCAGCCTCATCATTGGTTATTAATGGCGGCTTCCTGTCTGTAAAGAAAGCAAGTTCCACATTTTTATCTGCCCTTGCACGGCATAAAGCCCCCGCCTTACAGAACCTGCATGTGTGCCGTCCAGGGTTAAATCCCCCTTCACCTTTAATGGCAAGCCCTGCCCTTTGTTTTACATACTGGCCAAATTCCAGAAGGCCTTCAAGGGTACACTCCCATTCAGAAATTCCATTGTCAAGCCTTGGCTGCACAATGGACATTTTTATTTTCTGGACAGGATAAAACATCTTATATGCTTCATAAGCCCCAAGCGCATAAAGCATAAGCTGTGGGTTTTCCCTGGCGGACACCCTCCCGTCAGGGCTTTTCCCATATTTAAAATCAATTACCCATAACACCTGGCCGCCAATAAGGATACAGTCCGCCGTGCCAAAGCCGTCTGGCACATACCTGCTGAAATCTACACGTTTTTCCACCACTGCATATGGCTGTTTTTCAAAAGAAAGTGTTGCAGACCTTATATAATCAAGATATGTATCTGAATGTCCCATCATTTCATTCTGCCACAGCCTGTTTTCTTTTAGTATTTTTATGTCTTTGTTCATTTTCCTTTTGCCATAATCTGCGGTAAAGAAATAATTCTTAAGCTTTATTTCACAAAGCTCATGTGCCAGTGTGCCTTCACGTGCTGCATCTGTTTCTTCCTCTGGAAATTGTGCCCCCAACAGTGCACTTGGCGGGCATGCAAGCCAGCGGTGCGCTCCTGATGCACTTAACAGTGCATGGTCTCTGTCTTTATGGCCTGCCATTATATCTGTGCCCCCATTTCCCTCATGCCTATAGCAAATGCCCCATAATGCGCTGGCGGCAGCTGCGGCAGTGATTCCACGCCAAATTTTGCAAGAAGGCCCTGTAAATCCGCCTGCCGCCCTGCATCCATAAGTGCCATTGCTGCATGTGCCAGGTCATCAAGACTGTATGTTGTGGCTCCAACAGGTACCGCAAGCTGTGGCTGTCCCTGGCTGTTTACTGGTGCAGCTGTGGCAGTTACTGGGACTGCTGGTGTCTGTGCAACAGGCTGCGGCTCTCGGACTGGTACTGTGGCTGGTACTTCTGGCTGTGTATTAGCTAAATGGATTCCAGGTGTCTGTATATTGCCTGCTGGTACTTCTGGTGTTTCCTGTATATTATCTGCCTGCACTTCCGCTGCCTGCTGTGTTTCCTGTACCTCTTCTTCCCTGCCAGCATTCCCTGCACCAGCTATTGCAAAAAGCGCATCTGCCAGCCTGTTAAGTCCTTCTATTTTTACTAAAATTTTAATCTCTAACATAATAATATCCTCCTGTTTTTTTTAATTTATATTTTTTATATATTTCTACTATTTCTACTATTTCTACTCACGCACCTGCTGTCTTTAACAACAACAGGGGATAATTTAAGCCTTACCCAGGTATCTGTCTAATTTATCCCTGTATATAAGGTAAACTTTCCTGTTACCTTCTATGCTTGGAAGTACATATCCTATATCAATTATTTTGCGCTTCATATGCTCACGCAATGCTTGTTGTGACATCCCTAATTCCTTTGCTGCTTCTGGCAGCGGCACCCTGCTGCTTTCCATATATTTAACGCCCTCCATACGTTCAATGTCATTTACTTATTTCTACTCATGCACCCTCTTGGGGTATATCTTTTCCTCATAACATAAACAAGTTTCCTCTGGTGTTGGGTTTCTCTTTCCATTACGCTTCCTGGCTGGAACTCCACAAATACAATGTCCTGCATATATAGTGCGGAAATTTCCATAGTTGTCCCTGCAATAATACTGGATATAATTTTTACAATGTCGGCAGTCTTTTGGTTTTGACGTGTCTTTACTTAACACCCTTAACATTTCTTTTAATTCCTGGTTCTCGGTTTCCAGTTTCAAAACTTCACTTGATAACATTATTGCATCCTCCTTTATACAGTGAGCAATATGTTCACTCTTATTTTTCTTTATTATAGTGTACAATATGTTCACTGTCAATAACTTTTTAGGAGGAATTATATAATATGTTTGGAAAACGCCTGAACTACACAAGAAAATCTAAAGGTCTTACTGCACAACAAATGGCAAATGAATTGCAAATTGCACTCCGTTCCTATCGTATGTATGAAAGTGATAACCGTTCACCATCACTTGAAATGCTTGTAAAAATAGCTGATATCCTAAATGTATCTACAGACTATTTACTTTGCAGAGATGAATTTATACAATCTTGCGGAGTTGCCTCTGATGTATTGCAAACAAATCTTCCAACATATCCCAAAGTGTAAAATCACCTGTTCTTTGTCCTGACTCTATTTGTTTATAATACCTTTCGCTAATTTTAAGATACTCTGCAACCTGCTTCTGTGTCATGCCCGCCTTCTGTCGGGCCTCTTTTAAATTATTTCTTGGCATTTTTACTTACTTCTACCCCCTTCCCTCACTTGCTTTTCCTTTTCCATTTCCCTATAATATGTTCACAGGTTGTTCCAGCAACCGAGTACATATGAAAGGAGAATTTTAATGGCTGAGATAAACAAATACTGTTCCTTAATTGATGAAGATGTTGTTATTGATTACCATGAAAGAATTGTTCCTATTTTAGGAAAAGGTTCTACACGTGCAGGCATAAGCATTGACGAATGTTCCCATTCTGACCATTGCAATGCAAGAACACGTGACTGTCCTGTTTTCCAGGAACTGAATAGCATTTAATATGGCAGGGAGAGCCCATTTGTTAAGTTATCCTCTGGCTCTCCTTGTATAATTTCAATGCAGCTGTCACCAATTCCAAAGGTTTCTTTCTTATTTTTTGAGTAAAAATCTACAAATTCATTGTTAAAAGTAATTTTTTCAACATTTTTTCTTTCTAGCAACAGCCTGCGCCTTTTGCTTTCATCTGATAATGTTTCTAATGGTACTGGTGCATCTATGTATGCCCTGGCTGTCATTTTGCAGCTCCCTCCTTCTTTGCCTTGCTTTTCCATTTACGTTCCCCTATAATGTGTTTACAGGCTGTTCCAGATTTCTACTCACGCGCCTTATCGGGGGACAACTTATTTTTACTTCCCCCTTCCTTTCTAATTCATCTGTTTAGTTGTATTTTTGTTAGCTTGTAATTCCAGCTGTCTCGCAAAATTAGCACCTTCAATAAAATATAACACTGAATTTTTTTCTTCATCACTTAATGATTTTATAAAAGCTGTAAATTTATCTGCAACAGGCTTATCTTTTGTTTTTAATAATATAGCTGTAGCTGACATATATGCCACCTCCTTCAATAACTTGATTTTATATTTACATTCCCCTATAATGTGCTCACAGGCTGTTGCAGCAGCCGAGTACATATGAAAGGAGAATAAATATGTCATCGTCCATCAAAATTAAAGGTCTTGACAAACTAGAAAAACAGCTGAAACAAATGGAAAAAGGTGCTAAAGAGTTAAGTCGTACTAAACACGTATCATTTGGAGAATTATTTACTACTTCATTCATGAAAAAATATACATCATTTTCCACTCTGGATGATTTGCTAAAAGCTGGTGGCTTCAATGTCGAATCTCAAGAAGATTTTGAAGCTATACCAGATACCGAATTTGACAGGCACATAGCAGCCACTACCAAATTCAAGAATTGGGAAGACATGCTCAATGAAGCAACAACCCAATATGCAATAAAGAAATTAGGACTTTAATTCTTCTTGTCC
>ERZ778516.414-NODE-414-length-35803-cov-14.370734_pt1 | contig 35803 bp, 42 predicted proteins | sample MGYA00510342_ERZ778516 | MGnify/ENA primary metagenome ERZ778516 (study PRJEB29527, sample SAMN07138961) | mouse gut metagenome | material: feces | host: mouse | place: China:Nanjing | collected 2016-01-25 ...
GCGTCCCTCCATGCCCTGCATCAATCACAACGGTCCATTTCTTCTCCTCCGCCTGTACCTGGCTGCTCATAACGCGCTCCCAGCCTCTTTCAGCCAGAATACATGCGCAGAAAATCAGGACCACAGACATCAATAATTCCAGTTTTTTTCTCTCCAAAATAAAAACCACCGCATATATTTTCCATAAAATATATGCGGCGGCTTATTTTCTGATACCTGATGACCTTCTCTGTCAGTTCACATACCTGAGAATAATATCCCAGATTCCTGCCCTTTCGAACCCAAGTCTCCAGGATGCAACACCTGCCAGCCCGTACTGTCTGACAAGCTTCAGCTTTTCTTCAATGGAACGCTCTTCCTCCATCCACATCTGATAGATGCTGCCTTCATACTCCAGTTCAATATAATATTGCCCGGTCGTCTCGTCCCATACCGGCTCCACACTGTTATTTACTGCTTTCTGGTCTGCACTGTCCATCCCCAGAGCCTCGCTGGTCACTTCCCCATTCTCATCCGTCCTCCAGAAACGGGTATAAAACGGCATGGCATTGATTACCTTTTCCTTCGGAACCTCCTCCAGTGTATTCTGAATCCCGCTTTCCACAAAACCGATCGAAGCAACGGAACCCGGCGTATCAGAATTCCGCGGAGTCTCATCATAACCCATAATGATCACATAATCCGCAAATACCCCCTGCTCAGCCCGGTTATAAAATTTATTATACGGTGCAGGTACATAATTATCCACGGAAAGTATGATCCCGTTCAGACGGCACATAATGGACAGCTCTCTGATAAACTGCAGATACCCTCTCGCACTGTCTTCATTGATAAATTCCATGTCCAGGTTCAGCCCGTCCAGACCATACTGAATCGCCTGAGCGATCAGGTTATTGACCAGCCTCTGGCGGCTGGTTGTCTTTGAGAAGATCTCATAGTCCAGGATGGTGTCTTTATATGTGATATCTTCCACAAGCCCCCATACTTCCACGTTGTTCTGATGACAGTAGTTGACATAATCCTGATCTGCCAGAGACTCGATATTGCCGTCGTTGTCACTTAAGAAAAACCAGGTGGGAGAAACCGTCGTAAGCCCCTTGGTATTTGCCAGTACCCGGTAAATATTATCATTGGCATCCTTATTTGTCACCTGATGCCAGGACAGATTGACGGTATAATCCTTTGCTATGCTTGTGTATACCGGCTCTGCAAATTCCGGCTCCTGCAGCATCTCCTGCGATATGCCCGAGATCTGTTTGTCCCGTACATAGCCGATATATCCATCCTTTGTCAAAACCCGTGTCCACTCGTCGATCTCTTCCTCTTCCTCCAGTACGAACATCGTACTGCCTTTTTCAGCAGTGGTCAGAATCGGGCTTTTAATCCCCGCCTGGTAGCGGACCTGCACCTTTTTCTGTGCAGTCACCACATCCCATTCTCCAAACGTGTCCACAATGTGCACATGGTTGGGGTCCTCCCAGTATTCATACGTAAAATTCGTATATTGACCCACAAAATCAAGCGCGACAAAAACATCCTCTCCATCTGCCCGCAGAATCACATAATCCGTGCTCTGCTTCGCTTTTGCCACTGTATATTCACTGCTTCCCACCTGCGCACTGACCAGTTCTGTCGGAAGCGCATACAGATAGGTATTTTCCGATGCATCCCAGTAAAATCTTGCATTCAGGTGCTGAAATACAGTCTCCACATTCAGATAGACTCTCCCGTCTATGAGCCTTCCTTTATCCTCCAGCATCACATCGTTCACCAGGACTGCAATCTCCTGATCATTCTCCAGATGAAAATATTCCGTTGTATCCGCCAGCTCTTTCGACGGCGAATATTTATCATACAGAATTTTTCCGGTCAGGCCTGCGCCCACAGCCAGGATCAGCAGGACAATAATCACAACCGGAATCATCTGCGGATTCCTTCTCCGTCTCCGTTTTCTGGAACGTCTCTTTCTTTTTCCCGCATTCTTCGCACGTTTTTCCTGACGTTCTTCCTTCTCCTCCAGTTCCTCTCGCTCTTCCTTTTCGTCTCTTGTCATAAACGTCCTCCTGACTCCTTTATCCCCTCGTACCATCATACTGCCGGTCCGGTTCTCTTTCTCCCGGCTTTTGTTGCCTCCAGTGTATTGTACCATTCATTTCCACAAAAATTCTGCAGAAAATTCTCACAGAATATGAATGGCACCGTACACCAGAAGTCAGCACAATATAATGTCTGCCGACATTATATCATATGACAGCCGTTCTCACCACCATAAATCTCGGGACATAGAGACTTTTCTTCCTGGATACCTGTTTTATCAGATTTCCCGGCTGCCGCTGTTTTCATTCATGGCATATGCATATTTCCAAAAGAAGATTGTGTGATATATTATGTTTACAGAATTCCGGCATCCGGTAAAAAAGCAAACATGCATATGCCCATCTGGCTCTGCATCCCCCCCTTATACTTCAAAAAACAACTGGAATTTGATCACTGATACTGTGAAAAGAATCAGAAACTTAGACTTACAGTTCCATTATACATGACGCTCGCCCTTTTTCAAGCATTTTTCACAAAAATTTCAGAATATTTTCCTCTATTTCACAACCTGTCAGGCTTTACATCTTCCCGATTTTTGTTTATACTATACTAAACTACAAATAAATTCAAACAGGTTGTGATCACATGAAAATAGAAAAAATAAATGAAAACAAAATACGCTGTCTTCTGACACGCGATGATCTGGAGGTCCGTCATATTAAACTCAGCGAGATCGCCTATGGATCGGAGAAGGCCCGTTCTCTGTTCCGTGACATGATGGAGCAGGCGGCTCACCAGTTTGGCTTTGAAGCCGACAACATTCCGCTGATGATTGAAGCGATCCCGATGCCCAACGAATGCATTATCCTTGATATTACCAAAGTCTCTGACCCGGAAGAGCTGGATACCAGATTTTCCAGGTTTTCTCAGGGCGCCGGGGATACGCCCGACGCTTCCAGAGACTTCCTGCCTGACGGCGCAGACGAGGTGCTGGATCTCTTCCAGAAGCTTTTAGAGCACCGCCTGAAGAACGCTCCCAAGGAAGCGCGGGAAGAGCAGGCCGCCACGCTTGCCAGCGAGCTGGATATGCGAAAGCTCTATCTTTTCCAGCGCCTGGATTCCATCATAGAGGCTTCTCTGGTACTGAAAGATACCTACCACGGGGAAAACCGTCTCTATAAGAATCCGGATACGGCACAGTACCATCTGGTCATCACCAAATCAGACCATACGCCGGAGCAGTTCAACAAGGTATGCAATATTCTGTCCGAATATGGGGCAAACGGCAAATACTCCGCTTCCCATGAAGCATACATGAACGAGCACTTTACCCTCCTGATGGATGGCAGCGCGCTGCAGCAGCTTGCCATGATCTGACGGCATCCATATTTTGACAGCTTCGGCCTGCTTTCTGAGATTTTTGGAGAGCAGGTTTTTTATGAACGCCAAAACGAAAAGGGCTGCTGCAGGATATGCCCCTGCCTGTACGCTCCATTCCATGCGAATGCGGAACACACAGGCAGAGAAATATTCTGCAGCAGCCCCTCCAGGATCTGCCTTTTTACCCCATAATTCCTTCTTATTATGCTCCAAGGAAATTATTCAGTCTTGCAACCAGTACATCCGGATCCATGCCATGAACCAGCGCCGCTTCTTCCAGACTCTCTGCCTGCGCAGACGGACATCCAATGCAGTGCATGCCTTCCCGCATAAGAATCGGAACGATATTCTGATCCATCTTCACCAGATCTGCGATGATCATATCTTTTGAAATCTTAGCCATCTCAGGTAACCTCCTATTGTATTTTAACACCATGCTGCAGCTTTTCTTTTCATTTTTTATGAAAAACAGCTTCTATTTCACTGCACATGAACATATTATAAGCCCTTTCACTTGCAAAATCAAGGGAGTATGATATAATTTAACCAGTTCAACTATGTCCGGGGTACTTTCACACCCATGTCGATCAGGATGCCGGCAGACGCGTGAAAAGCAGCATTTTACGATTCACCGTCCGGACATGGCAGGACCATTGACAATTTCACAGGTGGAGGGATGTATATGGAGCAAAAGCGCTACATGATCTCCGACGCTGCCAAGATGGTGGATGTAGAGTCCCACGTCCTCAGATACTGGGAGGACGAGCTTGAACTGCCGATCGAACGCAACGAAATGGGTCATCGCTGCTATACAGAAGATAACATCCAGATGTTTCACCACATTAAGGATCTGAAGGAACAGGGCTTTCAGCTCAAAGCGATCAAGGCGCTGGTGCCGGAGATGGAACAGGGGAATGTACCTCCTGCAATCGTCCGGGAACCGGAACCGCCGTCCGGCGACAAGATGGAGCAGTTTCAGATGATCCTCGGAAAAGTCGTCTCACAGGCGATTCGGGAGAACCAGAGGGAGATGGGTAAGGAATTAAGCCATCAGGTATCCACCCAGGTCGTAAAGGAGATGGACTATCTCTTCCGTCTTCAGGAAGAACGGGAAGAGACACATTACAAGAAGCTGGACGAGCTTATCCGCTCTTCCCAAAAGCAGCGGAAACTGCTGGCTCTTGGCAAAAAACGCGAGAAGAAAGTGAAAGCACCCAAAGTAAAGGAAATGAAAGTCAGAAAACCTGAGAATAAAGAACCAGAAACAAAAGAAGAACGCAGAAAACCCTGGTTTTTCGGCACACAGCCAAAAAAAGACATAGTCCTTTAGGACTATGTCTTTTTACAGACTATGTAGGTAATCTCAATTATTCCGCAGAGATTGCCTCGTTCGGACATTCTGCTTCGCAGGTGCCGCACTCCAGGCAAGCATCCGCATCGATTACATACTTTCCATCAGCCTCAGAAATTGCATCTGCCGGACAGACCTCTGCACAGGAACCGCATCCTACGCAGTCACCGGAAATTACATATGCCATGGTACATGATCCTCCTTTATTATTTTTGATACCCCTTCAGGTTCTGCATCTATTTTAATATAAATGCCCGTAATATGCAAGCGCAAATCGCTTCCAAATACACTTCTTGAGAATACTTATGATTCAGGCAGGCTCCCGTTCCATATCCGTAAATTTGGTAAGCTCCGGTATCCACAGAAGATTCACCGTACCAATCGGGCCGTTCCGCTGCTTTGCGATGATAACCTCTGCCACTCTCTGCTCCGCTTCTGACAGATCGCGGTTATAATAGCCTTCCCGATAGAGGAACATAACCACATCTGCATCCTGCTCAATGGCTCCCGACTCCCGCAGATCCGACAGCATGGGACGATGGTCCGGCCGCTGCTCCACTGCACGGCTTAACTGGGACAGGGCCACCACCGGAACGTTCAGTTCACGGGCCAGCGCCTTTAATCCTCTCGAGATATCCGAGATCTCCTGCTGTCTGGAAGAAGCATTGCTGCTGCCGTCTCCGCTCATAAGCTGCAGATAGTCAATGATTACGATCTGGATATCATGTTCCATCTTCAGCTTCCGACATTTGGAACGCATGACCGGCAGGGTAATGCCTGGGGTATCGTCGATAAAAAGCCTGGAATTGGCAATATTCGCAGAACCCTCCACCAGATTCATCCATTCCTCATCATTTAACCGGCCGGTCCGGATCTTCTGAGCATCTACATGAGATTCCAGAGAAAGCATCCGGTTTACAAGCTGTTCTTTGGACATCTCCAGGCTGAAGATCGCCACCGGCTGTTCCCGTTTAAATGCCATATGCTGTGCCAGATTCAGCACAAATGCCGTCTTACCCATGGATGGCCTTGCCGCAATCAGCACCAGATCCGAAGGCTGAAGCCCGGAAGTCTTATAATCCAAATCCATAAACCCGGTCTCCAGGCCGGTTATTCTTCCCCTTGCCCTGGAAGCAGCATCAATCTTTTTCATTACATTGATGACCACCTGACGAATCGGAACAAACTCGCTCCCCCCGCCTCTCTGCGCCAGGTCAAAGACCCTCTTTTCTGCCTCCGCCAGCGTATCGCTTACCTTCTCGGCACCCGTGTAGCAGGTATTGGCGATTTCCTCATTCAGTCGGATCAGGCGCCTTGCAACCGCCTTTTCTGCTACAATCTCCGCATAATATTTGATATTGGCAGAGGTAAAAGTCTGGTTCATCCAGCGCATGAGCAACTCAATACTGCATGCCTCCTCCGGCATTCCTTTTTCCTTCAGACTTGCATGCAGGATCACCGGTTCCACCGGTTTCCCTTCATTATAAAGTGCAACCATGGTGTCATAGACCATGCCCATCTGCTTTTGGTAAAAATCCGCCCCTGTGATCATTTCAGAGGCAGTCATGATCTGTTCATTGTCTATGAGCATGGCGCCGATGACGGAGCGTTCTGCTTCCTCATCATGGGGCATAATACGTTTTATGAGTGTTTCATCCATCTTTCGCCCTGCTCCCGGATTACGCTTCCTGCACGATGACTTTCAGTTCCCCTGTCACTTTCGGATGCAGCTTGATGGGAACCATCGTTGTTCCCACTGCCTTGATGGGATTGGAAAGAACCAGTTTCTTCTTGTCAATCTCCAGATCCAGCTGTTCTTTTGCCGCCTGAGCGATCTCTTTGGAAGAAATGGAGCCAAACAGCTTTCCGCCTTCCCCCGCCTTGATCTTCAGCGTCACCTGCACATGTTTCAGGTTCTCTGCAAAAGCTTTCGCTTCCTCCAGCCTCTGAGCCGCCAGCTTATCCTCATGGGCTCTTTTCAGCTTCAGGTCGTTCATATTCTTCGGTGTTGCCTCGATTCCCAGCTTTTTGGCAAGGATAAAATTCCTCGCATAGCCATCGTTTACTTCCACAAGGTCACCCTTTTTTCCAAGTGACTTTACATCCTCAAGTAAGATTACTTTCATTCCAGTTCTCCTTCCTCCAACATATGATCCAGCGTCTGGCGTATGATCTTCATAGCCTCCTCAACCGAACACTGCAGCTGTGCGCCCGCCACATTCAGATGACCGCCTCCGCCGATTTTCTCCATAATGACCTGCACATTCACTTCATCGATGGAACGCGCGCTTACATAGATTTTTCCATTGTATTCCGTCAGGACGATCGAAGCACGGACTCCGACGATATTCAACAGCTCATTTGCCGCCTGTGCGCCGACAATCGTCGGGCTTTCCAGCCCCTTACCCGGACAGATGGAGAGCGCGAAACCTCTGTACACTTCTGCATGCCGGACAGATTCCGCCCGCGCCTTGTACTCTGCCATATCATCCCGAAACATTTTCCTCACACGGGTTACATCCGCCCCGCATCTTCTCAGAAACGCCGCTGCTTCAAAGGTACGGACTCCCGTCTTGGTCATAAAATTATTTGTATCAATTACCATGCCGCCAAACATACAGTCCGCTTCACCGCTTTTCAGCCTTATATTGTCTGCAAAATACTGCAGAATCTCTGCAACCATCTCACAGGCAGAAGAGGCATTGGGTTCAATATAGGACAGGACTGCCTGACTAATCGACTCATTTCCCCTTCTGTGGTGGTCAAACACCACAACCGTCGGCGTCATGGACAGGATCTCTTCACACTCCGTATAACTGGGGCGGTCGGTATCGACCACCACCACAGCCGTACTGCGGTCTACCATCTCCCGCGCCTGGCTGCTGTTTATGACGATACCGGTCTCCGGACTGTTGGCCGCGTTGAATTCCTCCAGCATGGGGCGCACAGAAGTCGTTACTTCATTCACAACAATATGCGCTTTTTTGTTCAGAGCCTTTGCAGCGCGGTAGATCCCCACCGCTGCGCCAAAGGAATCCGCATCCGTAAGCCGGTGTCCCATGACAACGACCTTGTCTTTCGCTTCAATAATCTCCCGCAGGGCCTGCGCTTTCACTCTCGCCTTAACCCTTGTATTCTTCTCCACCTGCTGCGTTTTGCCGCCGTAATAGGTGATCTGCTCCTTCGTCTTCACAACTGCCTGGTCCCCGCCTCTTGCCAGCGCCAGATCCATGGCGCTGCGGGCATACTCCATGCAGTCCATATAGGACGCGCCTCCGGAACCGATGCTGATACTCAGTGTGATCGGCAGTTCATTTCCGATATTGACCGTTTTGATGTCCTGCAGAAGATCAAATTTATTTTCCCGGATCTGCGCCAGCGCCTTTTCCTTCATGATGACAAAAAAACGGTCCTTTTCCAGCTTCCGGACAATTCCGTCGTATGCATTAAAATACTTGTTGATCTTACGTTCAATCAGCGCAACCAGAAGAGGACTTCTTACTTCCTCCACGTCTTCCAGCGCCTCATCATAATTGTCAATATAGACAAGGCCTGCCGCCATACGCTGCTCCTGATTTTCCCGGATATAATGATTGATCTCCGTAATATCAAACAGATACAATGCGATCAGACTGCCCTCAAATTCAACCGTGCTGGTCAGATGGGCGCCCTTCATATCCTCGTCCATACGGATCAGCTTCATATCTGCGCGGTAATCGGATTCTCCATAGCTGAATTCCATGGAAGTATGAGACTGCTCGCCTGCAGGAAGGAGCTTCCTGGACAGCTCCGGAATGATCGTGCTGATGTTCCGGCTGTACTCCCGCCCCTTTCCGGTGATCTCCATAAATCTCCGGTTCATCCAGATGATTTTCCCTTCTTCTGTCAGAAGGGCATATGGGAGAATCAGCTCTTTCAGCAGATTTTTCTGAATCTGTCCGTAATGCGTGGCAAAGGAAACCAGCTCCGTATAAAGGACCGGCTGGTTGCTGACATACAAAATTCCGGCAGCGACCGCATAAACCGCCACAAAAACTGCCATGACCATACCTGCTTCATGAGAAATAAAATAAATCCATATATTCATGCCGATCAAAAGCAGCGTCAAATACAGTGGCCAGCGTACATAGAGCCGTAACTGGCCGTTGAGTTTTACATTCTTTTTCATGTTGGATTTCCTTGCTATGCAGAAATTATACCATAGTGCAGCCTGATTTCGCTTTCATGCCTACCTGAATATTATACCATTAACTCTTCCCCGGGACAAGGAAAAAAAGAGCACCGCGCAAGCGGTGCCCAAAAAGTTGTTCTTATTCTGCTGTGTAGGGCATAAGAGCCACGTGTCTTGCTCTCTTGATCGCTACTGTAAGAGCTCTCTGATGCTTTGCACAGTTTCCGGTGATCCTTCTCGGAAGGATCTTGCCTCTCTCGGAAACATATCTTTTTAATTTATTTACATCTTTGTAATCGATCTCATTGTTCTCTTTTCCACAGAATACGCAAACTTTTTTTCTTCTGCGCCCGCCTCTTCTCATCTTCGGAGCGTCGCCTTTTTCATTTTTGGTGTAAGCCATGATGATTCCTCCTTTTCACATTCCTGTATCAAATCTGATTGTTAATTGAAGGGCAATTCTTCATCAATCCCGTCCGGGATATTCATAAAGCCGTCTCCTGCCGCGCCCATCGGACCAGGCATCGGCGCAGGCGCCGGTGCAGACTGATAGCCGCCACCCATACTGCCGCGGGCAGCTTCATTGGCCGCTTTGCTCTCTGCAAACTCGATCTCGTCCAGAATCACCTCTGTCGTATAGACCTTCTGTCCGTCACGATTGGTATAACTTCCTGTCTCAATTCTGCCGCTTGCAGCCACTTTGATTCCCTGGTGCAGAAAACGCTCTGCAAACTCTGCCTGTTTCCCAAAAGCCTTACAGGTTATAAAATCTGCAGTCTGATCATCTCTTCGATTAAACCTGCGGTCTACCGCCAGTGTAAATCTTGCGATTGCCAGTGCATTCTCACCATTGGAATAACGGATCTCCGGATCTCTGGTAAGGCGTCCCATCAAAACTACTCTATTCATTAACAATCACCTCTTAATCTGCTTTCCTTATGCATCTTTGCGAACGCACAGATAACGGATGACATTGTCCAGAATACGCACGCGTTTCTCTACTTCTGCCGGACAGGTAGCCGGTGCATCGAACTGGATGAAATAGTAAAATCCTTCTCTCATCTTCTGGATCTCATATGCGAGCCTCTTCTTGCCGCCGTCTTCTACTTCTGTCACAACACCGCCGAAACGGGTAATGATCTCTTTTGCCTTCTCTACGGCAGCCGCTCTCTCGTCATCTTCGATTTTTGCACTCACAATCAATGCCAGTTCATATTTGTTCATGCTCTTTACCTCCTTTTGGTCTCTGGCGCATATTCAGGGATATGCGCAAGGAATGCTCCATGTACGAAGCCATAATATATCACAAGATAAAACTATAGCACATTTTTCCTTTATTTTCAAGCTTTTTTTCGCAGTCCGCGGGCGTTTTTTTCTACCAGCTTCCTCGTCACCATAACCTGATGGCCGCATCCTTCACACTTCAGACGAAAATCCGCTCCGACCCGCAGAATCTCCCACTCCTGGCTTCCGCAGGGATGGGGCTTTTTCAGTTTTACAATATCTCCTACCTGATAATCCATTTATGACTCCTGTTCCTGTTACCTCTCTGTCAGATTGCCGGTTCGCCGGTATCCGGTCCGGAAAACAGCCCTTACAACCGGCTGAAAATCTCCCCAATACTTCCCTGCAAAAGCAGATCCGCCCGGGAATCCATGGGGGTCACGGACTTGTTGATCAGCACCAGCTTCTTTCCATTATAATAATCAATGAGTCCTGCCGCCGGATAAACCGTCAGAGACGTCCCGCCGATGATCAGGATATCCGCATGGCTGATGGCACGAATGGCGCCCTGCACGGTCGCTGTATCCAGTCCCTCTTCATACAGGACCACATCCGGCTTGATCGTACCTCCGCATTTTTCACAGACCGGTACGCCTGCCGCCTGCAGAATATACTCTGCGTCATAGAAAGCTCTACATTTCTCGCAGTAATTCCGGTGTACGGATCCATGAAGTTCATAGACCGTCCTGCTGCCTGCTGCCTGATGAAGCCCGTCAATATTCTGGGTCACAACGGCGCGGAGCTTTCCTTCCTGCTCCCACCGGGCAAGCTTTTTATGCGCCGCATTGGGCTTTGCATCCAGCGCCAGCATTTTCGCACGATAGAAGCGGTAGAACTCCTCTGTCTTTTTACGGTAAAAAGTATGGCTTAAAATCGTCTCCGGCGGATAGTCATACTGCTGATGATACAGCCCGTCCACACTCCGAAAATCCGGGATGCCGCTCTCTGTTGAGACACCTGCGCCGCCGAAAAATACAATGTTATCGCTTTCGTTCACCCATTTTTTTAATGCATCCACTGCCTCTGTCATTCTTTCACATGCTCCTTTCTGATTCTGTACAAAAAACACCGGTCTTTGTCTGCACAGCTTTCCCGTCCCGGATATGTTACAGATATTCCACCCTGGCCTCGTCTGCACGGACCGGCCTGTTTCCCTTTAAACACAACGCCGCTGTATAATCCGCATCCGCAAATTCCAGCAGTTGACAGACATACGGAACTTCTCCTGACCGCTGCACAATTTCTGGGACCTCTCCTTCCATACATATATAAAAGGTATCCAGCGGCATATGAAATCCGGTACCGGCTGCTTTCAGAAAACTTTCCTTTATTGTCCAATATTGATAAAAAAGCCCTTTCTTCTGCTGTACTGGCGCCTGTCTGTAAAAAGACAGCTCCTCCGGCTGCAGGATGCGGCGAACCAGCGCTTCCTTCGGCTCCTGTCCGGTCATCTGCAGATCAATTCCCACCTCACGGTCTGACAGGACGCAGATCACCCAGGTTCCGGAATGAGACCAGTTGATATGAATCCCCGTATGCAGAGGCAGATACGGCTTTCCATACGCATTCCTGCTGTATACGGCCGGAATCGCCATACCCGCATCCGACAGCTCCAGAGCCCTGTTCAGCAGCACTTCTGCTGCCAGATAAAGCTGCCGGTCCCGGGGCTTTTGCCTTTTCAGCGATTCGTCCTTTCGTGATCTGGTCAGATACGGAGCATAACATTCGTCCGTATAGTCCTTTCCGTCCGTATTCATGGCGTAGATTCGGGTACGCATCGCTTGATTCTCCTTTTTGCCTCTTCTGGTCACCTCAGGGATCTTTCCTGTCCATTATACACCATAATCTTTCCATTGTCCTCTGTTTTATTTTTCATCATGTGCAGACCCTGATTGGAACGAATTGATCCCGCCCGCTTCCAGCTCCCTTCCCTCTTGCTCCAGATTCCCGTAATCGGTGCACATCATGGATGCCATCAATTGAAATTCCATCTATGTAATCTCCCTTCTGTAATCTCTTTTATATTAAAAATCCTGATACAAGTATGGTGCTGTTCGCGCTTCATACTTATATCAGGATCTGTGTTTCTTCCCTTCCCTGCCTCAGGTCAGGTTCTGTTAAACTGTGTTCTTCTGAAATTCTTCTATGGATGTGCTCTTTGCCGCAATTTTATGCCATCTGCGCAAAAGTTCCAGATTTACTTCTGAGCTGATCTTTTTTCGCAGCTCATCCGGCATCGTACTCTTCCAGTAATTCAAGCACTGCTTCCGCTCTTTCCTGTGCACGGCCTTCCTTCTGTCCGACCTTTTTGTGCACCCTCTTCCAGTCCATCCTTGAATATACACTCTCCCGGCCCGCTCACATGTGTTACTTCCTTCCACAGCTCTTCATCATGAAAAAATCAAAATATTCGGAAACCGTATCCATAAAGTCTTCTTTGTGCGGATACATAATCGTATTCAGAAAACGCAGGAGTTCATATCCTTCGTCCTCTTTTTTCCCATTATACACCTTATCTCCCAGTTTGATAACCGCCAGTGTCAGCAGATCATATGTTAATAGATTATGTTGATATAAATATAAAATTGTCGGCAAACCATGAAAACAAATTACTGTCAATGAAAATATGTTGGTTCATCATCATTTCAAACATCAATTCTACTGTCTTTATTTTTATATATTGCAAAAACTGATACATATATGATCCATTTCACTGTTTTTTGGTGTTCTTTTATGATTTTTCAACTATTATTTTGTCAAAGTACACTTTTCAGTTCATCTCCTCCATCTCATCATTCCCCCTTTTTTCCTTACCCCTGCGGCAGAAGAATGAGACAGGCATGCCGCACAGTTTTGCCGCCTTCCGGCAGGACAGTTCTCCGGACAGCCATCCGGCAAAGGCTGTATCAAAATTATCCGAAAGCTCCTTTTTCGTCCGGCCGAACCGGACTCCTTTTCTTCTGGCTGCCTCGATTCCTTCCCGCTGCCGCTGACGAATATTGCAGCGCTCATTTTCCGCCACAAAAGAAAGCACCTGCATCTCCATAAGCGCGATCATCTGTCGGTCCTCCTTCTGTTCCCTTGTGCTGACACGGGCATATCCATAAGTATGTTTCATTTGTCTCCTCCTTTGTCAGATCATTGATTCTGTCCTTTCTATCTTAGACTGCAATGCTTTCTTCGACTACAGACACTAAAGAAAACGGTCACGCAAAAAACCCGCCGACAGAACAGATACTGTTCTGTCGGCGGGTTTTTCGCATTCGCTGATAAAATCTATAAAAAATTCCCGGCACTTTTTGATAAAGTACCGGGAATCCTCTGTTTTCGTCTCTGAATCTTCTGCAGATTCAGCTTATGCAGTTGCTCCTTTTTCTGCATAATAGTCATCAAACAGCTTACCGATTGCCGTATGGGTATCGCCGCAGATAGACGGAAGGCTGCCGCCCCATGCATCTTCAGCCTGCTTAAAGCCCTTTTCCACTGCTGCCTGCATCTCTTTCATCTTTTCCGGATCATCTCCTGCAAGCGCTTTGGCAAAATCAAAGATTCTCTGGGACGTCTGAGATACACCCCAGTATCCATCCTCGGAAATTGCAGCCTGCGCATCCGCTTTGGTCTTGGCATCTACTGAATAGTTGCCGCTTGCCATGAATTTCCAGAAATCATTTCCCTGAGACAGGTTCGTTGTAATCCCCTGTTTCTGGAACATCTGCGTCATCATGTTGGTGAAACGGGACATCTGATTGTTCAGATCATCCTTTAAGCTCTGTACGAGAGCGGATCTCTCGGAATCACTCATTTTACCAGTAACTGCAGTATCCTTGCTGAACTCCGCACGGTCCACATCCTTTTGGACTGCGCTTGCGGAAGCCTCTTCCTTCGTGTCTGTGACAGGCGCAGTCACTGTCCTTGCGCTCTGTACATTCTGGGTATACTGTCTGACGGCAGTATCCTGATTCACATTAACCTGCATACTTAACCTCCTCCTTGTGTGGTCTAAAAAAGATTCCTTTACACACTATATCGGCACTTTTTTCCAAAACTAAAGGATTTCATACAGGAATTCTGACATCCCGTGCCTAATATCCATACACTTCCCGGATCTCGCTTCTGTATACTCCCGGTTTCTCGAAAATAATCAGCGGTTTTTCCACTGTCATCCCGGACCGGCCTCCTTTTAACGCCTCAATCAGCACCATATTCGGTTCCCGGTCTTCATATGAATGCACCAGCCGCATTCGCTTCGGCTCCAGTCCGTGCGAACACAGGCAGGTCAGGATCTCTGCCAGGCGAAAAGGACGGTGCACCAGATAAAAACGGCCGCACGGCGCCAGAAGCTTTGCTGCCTGTGATACTACATCCTCCAGGGTGCACAGGATCTCATGTCTGGCAATCGCTTTCGCCTCATTTGGATTCTTAATGCCGTGCAGATCCGTCATATAAGGAGGATTGCTTGTGACCACATGGTAAGAACCGGCTCCAAAGAGCCGGTCCGCTTCCCTGATATCTCCGTTCACAATATGGACTTTGTTCTCCAGATGATTCAGACGGACGCTTCGGGCGGCCATGTCCGCACTCTCCGGCTGAATCTCCAGACCGGTAAAGGATGCTCCTTTCGTTCTGGCTTCCAGAAGGATGGGCAGAATACCGGTCCCCGTCCCCAGATCCAGTATCTTTTCCCCCGGCTTTACTTTTGCAAAACCGGCAAGCAGAACCGCATCCATCCCGAAACAGAACCGTTTCGGGTCCTGAATGATCCGATATCCGTTCCGATCAAGTTCGTCCAGACGTTCTCCATCCTTCAGCTGTATATCCATCTTTTCATTCCTCCAAAAGCAGCGCCTGATAGATCTCCCTTTTACTGACGCCCCGGTCCTTTGCCACCTGCTTCATGGCTGTTTTCCGGTCCATACCCTGTCCCTCATAAAGTCTCATATGCTCCCCGGGAGTCATCTTCTGAAAATCCTGCTGCCGCTTACGGATCCGCTCTTCGCGCGGCTTCCCCTCCAGTACCAGAACATATTCTCCCTTTGGATCCTGACTCTCATAAAGGGTGCAGGCCTCCTGAAGCGTTGTCTCCCATACGGTCTCATATCGTTTGGTCAGTTCCCTGCATATGGACAGCCTGCGGTCTCCCAGACGCTCCAGAAGCTCCAGAAGCGTCTTTTTCAGCCGGTGAGGGGCTTCATACAGAAGAATCGTCCTGGTCTCTTCTGCAAGCTCTGACAGAACCTCTGCCCGTTCTTTTTTATCGGAAGGAAGAAATGCTTCAAAGCAGAACCTTCTGGTATGCTGCCCGGAGACTGCAAGCGCTGTCACGCAGGCACAGGCCCCGGGAACCGCCGTTACCGTTATGCCGGCTTCATGACACATCCGTACCAGATCCTCACCCGGATCTGAGATACCGGGCATCCCTGCATCTGTGATCAGTACAATATTCTTCCCCTCCAGAAGCTTTTTCACCAGCGCGTGTCCCTTCTCGATCCGGTTATGCTCATGATAACTGGTCATGGGAGTATGGATATCAAAATGATTCAGAAGCCGGATGCTGTTCCTTGTATCCTCCGCCGCAATCAGGTCTGCTTCCTTCAGCATACGCACTGCGCGAAAGGTCATATCCTCCAGATTTCCAATGGGAGTCGCACACAGACAGAGAACTCCTGTTTCAGTTATCATCCAGCTTTGATTTCCCTTCCCTGCGTTCCAGTGCTTCCAGGTTTTTCAGGTCTTTATCTTCCTCACGGCGTTTGCTGTTTTTTTCTTTACGCCGGCGGGGACGGAATTTCAGTTCCTCTACCCTGTATTCCCGGATCTCCTTTTCTTCATTTTCCAGTGTCACAATTACCTTTACGAGCTGACGAAGTACATTGACCGAACTGACCACTCCTTTGCTGCCGTCTCTTGCAGACACATGATCCCCTGTATTCGGAAGCCGGCTGTTCAGCTCTTCGTAAATATCTTCCTCGTGCTTCAGGCAGCACATCAGCCTTCCGCACACGCCGGATATCTTGGTCGGATTCAGAGACAGATTCTGTTCCTTTGCCATTTTGATGGATACCGGAAGAAACTCCGACTGGTGTGTATGGCAGCACAGCGCCCTTCCGCAGATGCCGATTCCTCCCAGGATCTTCGTCTCGTCCCTGACTCCGATCTGGCGCAGTTCAATGCGGGTCTTGAATACCGATGCCAGATCTTTCACCAGCTCCCGGAAATCGACCCTTCCGTCTGCGGTAAAATAAAACAGTACCTTGTTATTGTCAAACGTATACTCCGCATCGATCAGCTTCATATCCAGCTTATGCTTCCTGATTTTTTCCTGACAGATCCGGAATGCCTCCCGTTCCTTTTCACGGTTGTTGTCCTCCTGCTCATCATCCTCCACAGTCGCAAGACGAATCACAGATTTTAATGGCTGAACGACCTTATCGTCCTCCACATCCTTGCTGCCTATGACCACATGTCCATATTCCACGCCTCTTGCAGTCTCCACAATCACATGGTCATTCGCATGAATCTCAAGCTTTCCCGGTGAAAAATAATAGATCTTTCCTGCCCGGCGAAAGCGCACGCCGATTACTTTTGTCATTCTAATTCTCCTTCATGGTCAGAAGCAGAAGCTCCAGTGCCATATCAAAATTTACATTGGCATTCAACCGGATCTTTGCCTTTTCCAGAGATTTTATAATACATTCAAGTCCTTCATAAGAACTTTTCTGCGCCTTTTCCCGGATGCTGATCAGTTCATGGGAAAAAATCAGACTGTCCGCATCGCGGGTTGCCTTGAACATCAGAACGTCCCTGTACCATACAGTCAGAAGATCCAGATAATCATTGATCTCCATCTTATACGTATTGATTCTCTTCAGATCGGAAATCATGTCGACAACTTCCATGTCATGGATATATTTTACCAGATGGAGTGCATGTTCCAGCATCTCTGAAAAGCTGTCCGACAGGGCCAGCCTCTTCGCCTTTCCCACATTTCCCTGGGCAAACGCAGTACAGATATCCGCATGGTATTCCGGCACCTCAAGCTGTTCCATCAGATAGTTTTTTACCATCGGTGAAGATACCGGCTTCAGTTCCAGTATCACACACCTTGACCGGATCGTCTGAAGAAGCATCCCGGCGTTCGTTGTCAGAAGCAGCAGCACCGCATAGACCGGCGGCTCCTCTATGGTTTTCAGCAGGGCATTCTGCGCCTGCACGCTCAGCTTCTCCGCCTCATCCACAATATAGATCTTATAGGGACTGCTGTAGGGCCTGATCATAATATCCCCATTGATCTGCGTCCTTATGTCCTCCACGCTGATGGTATTGGGCTTTTCATGAATCACACGGATAATATCCGGCTGGTTCAGGCTCAGCGCCTGCTTACAGGACTGGCACTCCATACATGGTTCCGTCCCTTTCCTCTCACACTGCAGTGTCTGCGCAAAAAGATCTGCCAGAAGCTTCTTGCCGGAACCCTTCTCCCCGCTTATGATATAGGCATGAGATACCTTATCCATCTCAATTGCATGTTTCATATGTAAGATCGTCTGCTCATGGCCGAGTACATCCGAAAAACCTGTCATTCCACTTCACCTCCCCTTTCAGCATACCACATTTTTATGAAAATTCCTATCATTTCCGTATGTTATCCTGCCTGTTTATGCATTCTGTTCTGCCTGCGCAACGGTATGATTGGAATAAGTATCCCACGTCGGTTCATAATCCGCATTCGCCTGATTTCCCCACATGTCCCAGCCTTTCCGTATACCTCTTGCAAACAGTTCAATTCTGGGACCCTGACTGCAGGCTTCGATCACAGGTATGATCTCGTCCGGCTTACGGCTGTGTTCTCTTTTCATACTTCTGATCAGATTAACCTGAGAACGAGCCGGCTGCAATGTTCTGTTAGGAGCGCTGTTTTTCTTAATGCCAAATAAAATCAATTCCGTAACATTCCGAAAATAAAATCCGACCCCTCTGCCGTCAGGTCCTCCGTCTTTGCGCACTTTTTCCCATACAATATTACCCTTATATTCAAACCCCCAGGCGTCCATTACCTCCAGGCCTTCCGGAAGCAGAGCATTGGGTACCCATAAATACAGATGCGCTTTTTCGTCTGTAATATCAGCAACCGGCAGCGCTTTAATATCTGAAATGGTCATTGTCTCATACCGGGTCAGACGTTTATGTTCCGGGGCAACCTTCCCTGTCCGGTTCTGAAACTGCCATGGAGGATCTGCATAAATGGTATTATATTTCTTCCCGTTCGTAAATTCCATCAGATTTTGTATCGTACTCGCCAAGTCTTCCATATTCTTCCACACATTCCTTTCCGATCCCGATCGCCAGAATGGGACAGCCTCCATTACGCCGTGAATCAAGTCTGTATAATAATTTACCCATCCATGTTGTACTTGCTCCATATTTTTTTATCAATAACTGACCGTTATCGTCTTTTTCCTGTTTGAAAATGTCATTGAGCGTCTCTGACCTTGTGACTATAACTCCCACATCGATCAGCCCGCAGTCAAAATAGGTTCTCATCGCCAGCAGATCCCGGTCGAATGTCTGGTCCTTGCTGTTCCATTCAAGGTCAAAAGCCACTCTGTTTTTCAGAAAATCTATATTGTGGCCATCAATATATCCCTCGATTGTCTCAACTTCATAAGGTTCCTCTGCAAACCGTCCCCTTCTCTGAGCCGTTTGTCTGGGATATTTTTTTACCGTCAGATCACCGCTTATCCGGATTTCTCTCCACCCATAAGGATACAGCACGTCGTCAAATTTTTTCGGTATGGGTGATTCATTCCCTCCGGATTTTTTTATATCTGCCAAAGTAAGTTTTAATTTCCGCAGGCATTCCTGCAGCTCATCCCACTCTGTTTTAAAAGCATCCTGAAGGATCTCCAAAGCATGGCCATAATTATAAAATTCAAATTTATGTAAAAGATCATGATCTACGTATTTTTCTATCTTCATTTCCCATCTTTCTTTTTTTCCGGTAGTATTTCTGTGATCTCATCCATCCAGGCAGCCCGGTATTTTTTCCATGACATAAGCAGTGATCTTTTCGATACTTCTGAAATTCCCCTCTGCATCCATACACGGGACAATATGGATGTTATCATGCAGCTCTGCCTGGCGCAGATACACATTTCTCGCATGGCTCATGATCGTCCGGGACTCTTCATATACATCGTGTGTATGGGTAAGATATTCCCTCTGTCCCTTCTTTTCCACATTTTTCCGGGACTGTTCTTCTGTCACGTCAAAAATAAAATACAGATCCGGCTTCCAGACTCCCAGTCTGTCATACTCCAGCTCAAACAGCCATTTCGTAAATTCGTCCCTTTCCTCCGGCTTTACACGAAAACTCTGGTACGCGACATTGGACAGGGTCGAGCGGTTAAACAGTATATAATCATAAGCTTCCCTGTCAATATTCTTCAGCGCTTCCTGTCTGTCCAGCGCATACCAGAGGCTCATGGATCTGGGATCCACCTCATCTGCACGGACAGCATACTCGCCGGACAGCATTTTCCCGATCTCTTTTCCATAAAAGCCGGAATAGACCGGAAAATCCTGAATCCGTATCTTCTTGTCCATGGATCTTAACCGGGCTGCAACCTCATTTACCTGTACGCCCTTCCCGCTTCCATCAATTCCCTCAAATGCAATTACCATGCCTGCCACTGATCTTCCCATCCTCTCTGACTGTCTTTATGCTCCCGTCTCTGATTCCATGGATCTCCAGCCTGTCCTTTTCATACTGGCACAGCCTGTCGATCACCTCTGCGGTGATTAGCTCTCCCGGCGCAAGAAGCGGAATCCCCGGCGGATATACCGTGACAAAATCTCCGCTGATCCTTCCGCAGGAGTCGGCAATATAGATCCACTCCTTTTCTGATTCTTCCGCCTCCTGAAACGTACAGACGCTTTCTGTCCGGAGCACTTCATCCGAATGCAGCTTTTCCGTTTCCTGCCGCCCTGCGGATTCCTCTCCTGTAAATCTGCCGTCGATTTGGAACAGTGCCTCTTTTAACCTTTCAAGGCTCTCTTTTGTATCTGCCACTGTTGTGATCATGCACACATAGGTGCTGCATGCCATCTCCGGCTCAATCCGAAACTCCTGCCTGAGTACCTCTGCAAGCTTTTGTCCGTTCCACTTTGTCTTCCGAAGAGAGATCAGAATCTTTGTCTCATCCATTCCCGGAACTTCGAGAAGCTCCAGATATTTCAGCCGGCGAAGTTCCTCTCTCAGCTGACCGAGATCTTTTACATACCGGTCAAAGGCTTCCGGATGTGTACGGATCCATTCCACACAGCTGTCCAGCCCCGCCATCAGCACATAGGACGGACTGCTGGTCTGATAGACCGTAAGATATTTTCTGATCCGTTCCCGGTCTGCCAGCGTCCCGTTCAGGTGAATCAGTCCGGTCTGCGTCAGCGCAGGCAGGGTTTTGTGCAGGCTGTGGATCACCACATCCGCACCGCAGCTTACGCAGTCTTCCGGAAACTGTGCAGAAAACGGAAAATGCGCCCCATGGGCTTCATCTACAATCAACGGAATCCCGTATCCATGCACACAATCTGCAATCTGCCGGATATCCGATACGATCCCGTCATAGGTCGGAGAGGTCAGCAGTACAGCCTCCGTATCCGGACTGCTCTGCAGCATGTTATCCACATCTTTTGGCAGGATTTTTCCGTTTATCCCCATGGACCCCATGGATTGTGGATAAAGATATTCCACATGAAGCCCTTTTAAAAACGCAGCGTGATAGGCTGACCGGTGGCAGTTGCGCGCCATCAGAAGCTTACCGCCGAAGGTCGTGCATCCGGATACTGCTGCCAGGACTCCTGCCGTGCTCCCGTTGACCAGATAGTGCGTCTCCTCTGCATGGTATAAGTCTGCTGCCCGTTTCTGCGCATCCGCCAGAATTCCTTCTGCATGATGGAGATCATCAAAACCGTCAATCTCCGTAATATCAATAAAATACGGATTGCCGATCTCCCCCATACACCGCTTATGGCCAGGCATATGCATGGGCAGATGATCAGAATCCGCATATTCCCTCAAGCTTTTTAATAACTGACCCATATTACAGTGAAAATACAAGAATGCCGATAATCGTAATCAGAATGGAGCAAACTGCACGCTTCGTCGGTCTCTCACCCAGGAAACATACTGCCAGTATGGTGACCCATATGATTCCGGTGGCTTCGATCATCGGAGTAACCTTCAGTTCAATTCCCCGATATGCAAATACATTGACAACGGTTGTCCCAAGCAGAAGCGCGTAACTCAATATCACTCTCCAGTTCAGGAATTTGAATATAAAATTCTTATGTTCTGTCTGTGCCGACTGTTTCAGCAGAATCTGTGAAACCGACGCAATAAATACAGACAGAAAAGCCAGCATGTAACTAATGTTCATCCATTCCATGAATACTGATCCCCACAATGATAATGATGCTTCCGATGATATTATTCCATGTCACGTGCTCCTGAAACAGGATCACGGACCAGATCAGAATCAGAATATACAGAATCCCTTTTCTTAAGTATGCCGTGGTAAGCGGAATCATCTCCAGAAGTATCTGCCACATGATTGCAAAAACACCAAGACATCCAACCGCCAGCACATAAAAAATAATAAATTCCCTGGAAAATGTCTCATAGGTTCCTGCATATTTTATAAACACAGAGCTTAAGCTCTGTATCACCAGGGACAGAGACAGCAGAATCAGTACCCTGGAGCGGCCGGCTCTTTTTTCGTCTGTCATAACAGTCCCTCTTTCTCTTCCTTATACGGCCGTACATTATAGGTTGCCCGTATGACATATTGAGGTTCTTTGTTCATTCCCAGAAACATTCTTCCCAGATACTCTCCGATCATCCCCAGAAACATAAAATTCAGTCCGAAGAAAAAGGAAATCGCACACATGATAGACGGCCAGCCCATGGACAGGGTGGGATCTATAAATTTGCGGACAACAATTGCGAACGCCGCCAGAATTCCCACTCCGGCAAAGAAAAATCCTGTGATGGATGCCACCCGCAGAGGAATCACGGAAAAACCGATGATACTCGACCACAAACGGATCAGCTGCTTCAGCGTATAGCCGGATTCCCCGACTTCCCGGTCAAAGTGCTGAACCGGAACACTGGCAATATTCTGCGTACACCGCATAAAAAGCCCAAGAAGATACGTATAGCTTCCTGTATATTCAATTGCATAATCCCGTACAAATTTTCTCACCACAAAATAACTGGAGGTTCGTACATCCTTTGGTTTTTTGATCATCATGTTGACGGTCAGGTCATTAAAACGGCTGCCCAGATTTCGAAACCAGTTATGCTTTTTCTCCGGATAATAACCATACACCAGATCATATCCCTGATCCAGCGCTTCCAAAAGCTTCGAAAGCTGAGACGGATGCGTCTGCCCGTCATCATCCATGCCGATGATGACATCTCCGTCCGCATGTCTGAGCGCCGCCATCAGCGCATTATGCTGCCCGGAATTCGCTGCCAGATCGATGACCTTCACATCCTTATGCGCCGCTGCCATCTCCTTTAACTTTTCAATGGTCCTGCCGCCGTCCGGAGAACAGTCATTCACCAGAACAAATTCCACTTCTCCTCTGTTCAGTTTCTTTATCTCTTCCCTTGTCAGATCCACCACATGCTCTATGGTCTGATCCGACCGGTAGCATGGGATAATCACAGAATAAAGCATCATTCTCCTCTTTTCAAAGTAATATAGTATCCAAGCCTCGTGGAACTGTCCGTTACTTTTCCGAGATTGGACAGATCGATCTCGCTGATCCGGTAGATCTCTTCTGGATTCTCCTTTTCAAAAGCGTGCAGTTCCTCCACATCTTCCATGGTAAATAAAAATTTTATCTCTGCTCTTCCAGGATCTGCCTTTCGCACCAGCTTCGGCTCTTTTCCGCACGCCACATCGATCACCATCTCCATGAAATCATAACCTGTGGATAAGAATACCAGATCCGATCCGATACAGTCTCCACCCATCCTGGAACCGATCTCTATGATCCGGACGTTTCCATCCGGCGTGATCTTGAATTCCCCGTGAGAAGCGCCGTCTGTAATCTTCAATGCATCCAGCGCCCGTCTCATGACATAATGCACCTTATACAGCATGTCTTCCGACAGGCCGCACGGCTGTACATGTCCGGTCTCAATAAAATGGGGAGAGCCGGTCGTATATTTTTTCGTTACTGCCAGATTCGTATGCTTTCCCTGATACGAGATTGTCTCATAGCTGTATTCTTCACCTTCTATATACTCTTCCACAATCGCCTCTTTGCAGAAAGACTGGGCAACGGCATCCCGGATCGCCTGCTCCAGATTCTCGAAATCCGTAATCTTTGTGATTGCACGGCTTCCGGAGCGGTCGGTAGGCTTTACAATGATCGGAAGCTTCATACCGAACAGATACGGTTCGATACGGTCTACTCTGTAAAATCTCGGCGTTGCGATACGGGCCTGTGTAAAGGCTTCCCTCATTGCATATTTATTGGTGGATAACCGGATGCATTCCTGACTGTTGCATGGAAGTCCCAGTCCCGACGCCACTTTGCTTACCGTAATATTTGCCAGATCAGAAGCAATCGAAGCGACTGCATCCGGTTTGATCTCTCTGCATTTTTCCAGTATCTGCTTTGTCTCCACAATACTGATCGGATAAAAATAATCTGCTGTCCGTTCTCCGACGGATCCATCCTTCCATGCAAAAACATGAGTTTCAAACCCCATCTCTTTTGCCTTCAGAATCAACTGATTCTGAAAATCGTTCGCTCCGATAATAACGATCTTCTTCATAACGTGCCCTTCATCTTTCTACCGGTAAAACTCCAAAACTTTCTCTGCTATATATCGTACCTGTTCTTCCTTCAGCCCATAGAACATGGGAAGCCTTGCAAGACGTTCGCTTTCCTTTGTCGTATAGACATCCTCTCCGTGGAACCTTCCAAACTTCTCGCCGGCAGGCGCACTGTGCAGAGGAATGTAGTGAAATACGGACTGTATCCCATTTTCTTTTAAAAACGAGAGCAATGCGCTCCGCTCTTCAAGGTCTTTGGCCTTGACATAGAACATATGCGCATTATGCGTACAGTTCTCCGGAATATACGGAAGAACGATCTTCCCTTCATCTGCCAGAGGCTTCAACAGTTCGTAATACAGATTCCAGCTTCTCATCCGGTCCTCAAAGATCTCATCCGCCGCATCCAGCTGCGCCATCAGATAGGCTGCGTTCATATCTCCCGGCAGATAAGAGGAACCTGCATCCACCCATGTATATTTATCGATCTGTCCGCGGAAGAATTTTGCACGGTTCGTACCCTTTTCCCGGATGATCTCTGCACGCTCCACATTCTTTTTATCCCGGATCAGAAGCGCTCCGCCTTCTCCCATACTGTAATTTTTAGTCTCGTGAAAAGAAAAACATCCAAAATCTCCGATTGTGCCGAGGGCTCTTCCTTTATAAGTACTGAGAATTCCCTGCGCCGCATCTTCAATTACGGTCAGATGACAGGTTTCGGCGATCTTCATGATCGTATCCATCTCACAGGACACCCCTGCATAATGAACCGGAACAATCGCCCTCGTACGCTCCGTGACGGCTTTTTCGATCTTCGTCTCATCTATATTCATCGTATCCGGCCGGATGTCCACAAATACCGGAACCGCCCCCCGCAGTACAAAAGCATCTGCTGTAGAGACAAACGTATAAGAAGGCATGATCACTTCATCTCCTTCTTTAATCTCCGAAAGAAGCGCTGCCAGCTCCGTCGCATGTGTACAGGATGTCGTCAAAAGCGCCTTTGCCGTCTTCGTCCGCTTTTCCAGCCACTCATTGCATCGATGGGTAAAAGGTCCGTCTCCGCAGATCTTATGATTGACTGCCGCAGCTTCTTCTACATATTTCATCTCGGTTCCCACATAAGGAGGTACATTAAAATCTATCATTGATTATCCTCTTTTCTATCGGTTCAAAAGTACGATTCCATGCCTCATGGCGCCGGGTTCATACCCCATATTTATAAAATAATGTGCAAATTCTGTCTCCAGAATACTTTCATCATATTCATAACAGTAGACCACGGTCGGAAGCTTCTCCCGACGGATCTCATAATAAACGGGAATCAGCGGATCCGTCTCCAGAGTCTCCCATGTGGAATACGCCGCACACTCTGCCTCTGTATTCAGATACATCCAGGGAGCAATCCCAATTACAAACAGCTTATCCTCCGAAGTAAGCGCAAGTTCCTCCATATCCAGAAGCACTTCTTCATAAAGTTTCTTGTTCTCCGGTGAGGTACGGATTCCCTTTAAAGGTCCTTCCGTCATCTCCTGACTCAGCAGAGGAAGGTGCTCATCTCCCCATACATATACCATTCTCTGCCAGATACATCCCAGGAACTGCACTCCGAACAGTACCACCATGAGAGCGGACAGCCACCGGATTCTGCCCTGTTCCTCCACAGCCCTGTAAATAAACAGAAAAGACACGCTGGCAGCGATCATACAGGAGGCAGATACCGTAAGGATCCCTGTATTTGTGGCAAAATGCGCCAGCAGCGTATAGAAAAGTCCCGGAAGATACCAGCAGAAAAAAAGCCTGTAATCTTTTTTCTCTGATACAAGAAAGGCAGTCAGTCCCGGAAACACGAGAGGAACCAGCATATAATTGATTCCTACCATCTCCCAGAAAAATCCGTAATAGACAATATACGGAACAGCCGCTGCGCAGACTGCCAAAAGGTATACCGACGGAGCGATTCTCTTTTTCCTGTCTGCTGCCCATAAAAGAAGCAGTACACCGGTCACATAGACCAGAAACTTGTAATAACGATGAATCCTTATAAAATATCTGGCAAATTTCTCCCAGAATGACCTCTGACGCTCCGAATCCATCACGATATAAGTGATGCATTCCAGGATCTCATCCAGACCTGCTCTGGAAAACAGAAAGATGACAAACAGGACAAATATCATAAATGCGCCCAGACAGGAAAGCAGGTAATTTTTAAGCTTTAACACTTCAGGAACCTGATTCCAGCTTCGAAGGCCATAAAAAAAGGCTCCTGTACAGATCAGGCCATAAAGGACAAATAATATGACTGCATACGGATTGGATAAAACCGCTCCTGCCGTGAAAATACCGGACAGCAGAAAATCATAAAACTTCGGTTTTTCCGGACATGCAAGAGTGACCAGGACAAGCAGTACAAAGCCAAAAGCAAGTGTATTATAAGATAAAGCATTGATATTATAGGGTGTTGTCACAAAATAATAAAGCGCCGGAAGAAGCCGCACCCATCCGAATCTTCTCATCCTGCAGAAACAGTATGCGGATACCATCACCTGAAATACCAGATAGAGCATCCGGAAAACAATTACAATCCCCTCATTCGAATCCAGAAAAAGCCGTACCAGACAATACAGAGGATAGGTAATAAACGCAAATAATTCTACATTATTCCACTCGTCCACCAGCATGGCATCTCCCTGAAAAAAACGGTACACCGTGCTGATATAGAATATCTCATCATTTTTGTTAAATCCGTAAAACTGTCTCCATACAAATATGGCAAACAGCAGGAGGATCACTCCTGCAAAAATATACGATTCAACTGTGATCCTTTTCTGTTTGTCCGCCATTATAAATTCTCCATGGATTATATAACAATTATCTGCTTTTTGCAAACCCTCTTATCAAATTTCCCGCAATTTACTGCCGGATTCCTACTGTTCCAGCTGGGAAAGTACATCCTGAATCGTTTTGACGCATCCTTCAATGCCCAGAAGTCCGCTGTTCAGGCACAGGTCATAGTTGGAAGCCATGCCCCAGTCCAGATCCGTATAATATTTATAATGATTGTAACGGGCCTTGTCTTTCTTTTTCAATACCGAAGCTGCATCTTTCTCAGAAAGTCCATAGTATTTCACTGCCCGTTCCAGTTTGCTTTTTTCATCCGCTACAATAAACACATGCAGACAGTCCTGTCTGTCCCGAAGAACATAATCTGCACATCTTCCCACGATGACACAGGGTTCCTTCTCTGCCAGATCCTTGATGATCCGATTCTGTATAAAGTAGATCTCATCCTGCAGGGACGTGCCGCTGCCGGTAAACACATTATTGGCATAGGTAAGGCTGCTTGCAATATTGAACAGCAGGCTTCCGGTGATCCTCTCACCTTTTTCTTCTACAAAATCCAGAGCAAAGCCGCTTTCCTTTGCCACCATATCCATCAGTTTTTCATCATAGCAAGGAATATTCAGAGCTTTTGCAAGCTTCTCGCCGATATATCTTCCGCCGCTTCCGTTCTGCCTGCTGATTGTTATAATTCTCTTCTTCATATGAATTCCTCCTCTGATTCAAGATATACCTTATTTTACCCCATTTTTATGGATTTGTCACCTTTTCTTTCAAAATCAAAAGACTCATGGCTACTTATCGCATTCGGGCTGTCGTTCATCCCTGCATGGGTTGATGTTCCTGGAAGCATTCTGTCTCCTTTCTGCCGGGAATCGATGTCTGGCTTCCAATCTTCTGCACCGACAAAGCTGCCGCCGCCGAGCTTTGTCTTACGTTTTTTCCAATCGGCATCTTCTGATACAGTCCGAAGGCAAAAGCCCCATGAAAAATATCTCCGGCACCGGTAGAGTCCACTGCCGGTACTTTATATGACGGAAGATGGCAGACGGTTCCGTCCTCTTCCCTGTACAGAAGTCCCTGATCTCCCATTGTAATCACCGCATGCTTCCGGTTGATCTGCTCCACTTCCCGGAAGATCTTCTGACACCCGGTCCAGTCAGACAGATCCGGTGCGCGCCCTGTATACTGCCTGGCAAAGTCTTCCGAACAGACAAGATAATCCACTTCCTTCGCAACGGCAAAGGTACAGTCTCTGAATGTCCCCGCATCAATCATGGAAACGGCCTGCGGGAAAGCATGCATCAGCTCCAGACTGATTGTTTCCTCATGTCCGTCTGTCAGAATCACATCCGGCGTTTCCTGCGGAATGGGCCAGACGACCTCATGCTTCTGCCCCGGAACATTAAACAGCGTACGGCTTCCATCTGTTTCTCCTGCCACAATCATACTGTAAGGAGTCTGAATCTCCCGGTCCGGTATGAGATAATCCATTCCCACCCCCTGCGTTATAAGAATTTTTCTTAAGATCTCACCGTAATGATCTGCTCCGATTCTGGATACCAGCTGTACCGGAGCACCCCACATCGCACAAAGACAGGCTGCATTAAACGCCGGACCGCCTCCGCACTCGTGACATTTTTCAATCCGATATTTTCGGTTCTTAATCAGAGGTTCTTTCAGGGGAATGGTAATATCATATGCAGACTGTCCAATACAAAAAATACTCATTTTATTGTTCCTCTCCTTCCAGTAAATCACAAAGCTGTTTTAAAATCCCCGGATAATCGATCTTTTCATATTCTGTCACATCGATTTCCAGCAGATGTCCCAGTTCAAATGTATCATATCCTCTGTTCAGGCACCTGTCCCGGAAAACTTCCTGTGTAACCAGACAGTCCGCTCTGCTTCTGTCCTCCATAGAATCTCCCTTGTGGTAGCGGCTTACAAGATGTCCCAGATGCCTGTCCGGAGCCAGATCTCTTCCTCTGGATCTTTGATACAGTGTATCAATATCCCCCACAAGCCGAAACGTAACGACCTGATAACGGTTTTTTTCTGCCAGTGCACAAATCCTTCCCTTTTGCTTTTCGCTGAAGGGATAATCGGAAATAATCTGTTCTCCCGCTTCCATCTCCTGATCCATTTTCTCATAATAGAGTTCCCAGCTTTTCATTTCAAGCACTGTTTTCTCTTCCATATTATCAAAACCGTATTGATCCCACAACCCTTCCTTTAATTCATCCTGGGACAGAATGCGAAATTCCGGATGTTTGCTGCAAATCTGACTGCAGAGATATGATTTTCCAGTAGCAGGATACCCTGCCAGCAGTATCAGTGTCTTTTTCATTCTATGTACGCTCCTTTTCTTTACTGAACACAGACAATATGAAGTCCGTGCATAAAATATGGGATATCCGACGATTCCGGACATCCCATATTCTGTCATTGTGTCTCTTTTGCTGCCTGTAATTGAAACAGAGAAGCCTTTTCTTTTACGATCTCCCTGATCCGGTCATTTGCCGGTCCAAGCAGAGTACGCAGAGAAGTAAGCGGCGTCACACCTTCCGCTGTAAACGTTTTACCCACTACTTCTATGTAAGATTTATTCAGTTCCGTTCCTACATTGATCTTTTTCATGCCTTCACGCACACACCGCCTCATATCCTCATCCGATACTCCGGTACCTCCATGAAGTACAAGACCTGTCGTCCCAAGCTTTTCCTTTAATTCACTCAGGAGTTCATAATTAATCTTTGCTTTGGATTTGTACTGTCCATGTGTCGTACCAATTGAGACTGCCAGTGCATCGACCCCTGTCTCATTCGCAAAATAAAGCGCATCCTCCGGTTTCGTATACATTGCTGCATCCTTTGCTACGACCACGCCTTCTTCCGCACCTCCAATGGATCCAACTTCTCCTTCCACGGACACATTTTTTGCATGGGCATATGCCACTACTTCTTTTGTATTCTTAATATTTTCCTCAATCGGAAGAGAAGATCCGTCATACATCACTGAAGAATACCCGCAGTCAATTGCCTTCTTTAATGCTTCCACACTCTTACAGTGGTCCATATGAAGTGCAACATCAACAGAAGATTTTTCCGCCAGCGCCTTTACGGCTGCAATCAGCGGCTCAAACCCAATATACTCTGCAGTCCCAAGAGAAGTCTGAAGGATAATCGGTACATTCAGCTCTTCGGCCGCCTGGATCATTGCGGGCACCATCTCGAAGCAGTGTACATTAAAAGCTCCTACCGCTCCTTTTCCCTCATTCTCTTTAAACAGTTCCGTTAAATTTTTATACATATTACTCTCATCTCCTAAAATTGAAATGCCGCATCCTTATTTTCTGTACTTCTTTTTCTGAAAATTTACATTTTTCCGCGAAGCACATCCTTGGACATCTGCATCAGCCCCTGAACTTTATCCATATACTCTTTCAGCTTTTCATCATCTTTGGCTTCCGCCGCCTCCTGCCGCTTCTGATTATACAGTTTCAGAAGATCGGTATAGGCTTTTCCCAGCTGCCTGTCTTCTTCCAGACTCTGTTCATAATAATAAATTGCCTGATCTTTTTCATCTGCCTGAAAATAACAGGAACCAATCTCATTGAGAAGCGCCGTTTTTTCTTTTTTGTCCTGTACAGTATCCAGTTTTCGGATCAGTTCAGAAGCCTTTTCCAAAAGCCCGTCTTTGTCTGCTTTCGGTGCCGCTTCTTCTTTTGTCCTGTCCGGTTCTGCTTTTTTCTTTCCAAAAAAGAACATAATACCTCCTTCATTTCCTCTGCTCTTTCCTTACTCAGATCATTTTAAAAAAATCCTGCCACTGACTTAATCAGCATAAAGAAGAAACCGGTGATAATGGTATCCACATCTGTACAGGTAATATTTACAAAACCGATCTGTGCAAGCATCGGAGCGAGCATTGCCGGAAGAATCATGATGAAAATACCGTGTACAATACAGCCGATCACAACACCGCGGCGTCCGCCCATCTGATTGGCAAAAATTCCTGCAGTGCCTCCTGCAAAGAAGTTGCTCATAACGCCTGGAATTACAAATGCACCAAACATCGGAGAGATCAGCATACCGATCAGAGATCCAATGGTTGTAAATACAAATCCAAGAATAACCGAATTCGGTGCATATGGAAACAGTACCGGACAATCCAGTGCAGGTCTGGAACTGGGAACCAGTTTCATGGAGATACCCTGAAATGCCGGAACAATTTCTGCCAGAAGCATACGGACACCGGCCATCAGCACGTACAGTCCCGTCACGAACTGAAGCGCCTGAAGAAATGCATATACAATATGATTTGTGCTTCCGCAAAACGGTGCGCACGCCTCTGCGCCTGCAAATGCAGCAGTAATCAGATAAAACGGAATCATAACTGTCATAACGGACAGGTATGTATCCTGCAAAAACTCCAGACTCTTCGGAAGCTGAATATCCTCTGCGGATTTGGTCCTGTCACCGGTTACCTTTGCCACCAGAGCAGATACCATATAACCAACCGTGCAAAGATGTCCAAGTGCAATGTCATCGGTTCCTGTGATCTGACGGACAATCGGCTGTGCAAGCGCCGGCATCAGAGTTGCAAAGACACCGCCCACAAGGCTTCCGACAAGGATCAGCGGCAGGCCGCGCAGTCCGGTGAACCATGCAAATACAACGCAGAGCGTAGCTTCCCAGAGCAGTGCCTGACCGGTAAGAAAGATATATTTAAATTTTGTAACACGCGCAAGTATTACATTTACGACAAAGATACCTGCCAGCGTAATTGCAATCTCACCACCCAGTCCCAGATCACTCATCGCCTGACCGTTGATTGCTTCAATCGAAGCAACTACTGCCCCCTCTTTCATATGGAACGCAGCATTAAATGCAGTTCCAAAAAAACTTAAGGATGACTGTATGACAGAAGAACCGGCTGATAACACGAGAAATCCAAGCATTGTCTTCAGTGTTCCGGATACCACCGTCCCGAGCGATTTTTTCTGCAGGGCCAGACCAAGGCAGGCAATCAATCCGATGACTACTGCCGCCTGCGTAAGAATATTGTTGATTATAAAATTCAATACTGCCATAAAAAGATTTCCCCCTCTTTCTTTTTACTGTTTCGCTTTTGTCTTAAAGTATGCCCAGATCTTTCAATACAGGTGTCAGTTTCTCTCTGATTTCATTCTTGTCTACCAGGCGATCCAGGAAAATTGCCGGGCAGTCATAAGTGATTCTCTCAAACTGCTTCTCAAAATTTCTGCCTGACAAAATGATGTCCGCTTTCTGTCCGGATACACTGGATATATCCGTATGATCCAGCTTTGCCTCCACACCCAGTTCTTTTAATACCGCTTCCACGCTCATCTGACATGCAAAACTGCTTCCAAGCCCGGCGCCGCATACCGTTAATATGTTCAGCATACCTCTTTCCTCCTTTCTTTTTCTGCCGTCAGCAGAAGATTGTAAATCTTTTCTTCTGATTCGGCTTCCGCAATTTCTCTGATTTTCGACTCATCGAGAAATATGGCTGCCAGCACCTGCATCACATCCAGATGTGAGTTGGCGTCTGTGGCAGCAAGTGCAATTAGTAATCTTACCGGAAAACTGTCCTCTGAAAACTGAACCGGTTCTCTTACTACGGTAACTGCCAGCTGTTTTTTTATAACGCCCTGTTCTGGTCTTCCGTGAATCAGTGCTATATCCTCTGTCAGCACATAATAAGGACCGATTTCTTCTGTACTCCGAATGATCTCCTCTGCATATCTTGACTCCACATAGCCGCCGCGGACCAGCGGTTCCAGACTTACATAGACTGCCTGCTTCCAGTCCTTCACCCGGTCAAGAATTATGACATTTTCTCTTTTGAGCATTTCCGAGATCATCTTCCAACCCTCCTTTGCTTTTGATGAGATCAATTGTAGCATTCTGTTTTACCATGTAGAAGTCCAAGTATTTTCTTTCATTTGTGAAATATATTGTATTCTCATCCATCTTTCTCTTCTGTTTCCAGCACTTTACCTATATAGGCCAGAACTTCTTCTGGCTCCTTTTTCTGCATCAGATCCTCCACCCGTGTTTCAATGGTAAAGATATTCAGTATATCCTTTAAAATCTTCAGATGACTCTCCTGATCCACAGCCGCCAGAACAAGAAGGATATTTGCTTTGTAAAATTCCGAAAATGTTACGCCATTTCGAAAAATATGCAGCGACAGACCCAGATGCCTGACCCCCTCTTCCGGCTTTGCATGTGCCAGAATCACTCCTGATGATATAAACATGTACGGCCCATAGTAGCGGAGCGAAGAGATAATGCTGTCCATATAGCGTTTCTCAATGATTCCGCTTTCTTCAAGACATTTTCCCGCTTCATACAATGCCTGTGTCCAACGGTATTCCTGACCGCCTTCGTGAATCCCTATATGTCTGGCCGGAAGTACATCCAGGAGTCCTTTCAGACGGTTCTTTGCCTTTTTTTCCAGACCTTTTCTTCCGCTCTCTGCATAGTAAGCTTCCAGTTCTCTGCGTACATCCTGATAATTTGTCTCTTCAATGTATGGTTTTACAATATTCAGCACATTTTCTACATCTACAAGAGCAGGCCGGTCTTTTACCCGTTTTAAAATCATATCCCGATCAGTATCCGTCAGTATCGGATGTACATGAATTACCGGGATTACATTTTTTATTTTTACGGTTGATACAATCAGATCGCAGATATTCTGAGCATTTATCACTTTGTCAGCTGACACGGTTCCTGCAATCTCCACTCCCGGAATCATCTTCTGCAGTTCTCTTTTGAGCATATTACCCGTGGAAATTCCGTTGGCACAGACAATCAGGATCCGGAGTACCGGACTTTTTGCCGGTGTAACCGACAGATGTGCTCCAAAATGCAATGCAAGGTAAGCAATCTCTCCGTCTCTGATCGGCAGTCCAATCTGCTGTTCAATATATTTACTTACAATTTTCGTAATTTCAAACAGATCCGGATATTCTCTGATAATATCTTCGCTTATGGAATTAATGATCTGTATTCCGTACTGATAACGATAAAGAGAAGAATTAATGTGAATAAACAGGGAACGGCCCAGTTCTTCCTTATCTTCGAATACTACACATGCCGTTTTCTCAAACTCTGCAATCAGCGCCTTTGTCATCTCATATACGGTCTGGTTACAATTGTTCTCAAAAATATCATTGGATGCCACCGCCACACGTGCACCCAGCAAATGCAGGCAAAGATAGATCTTTTCTTTTTCCACCAGATTCGGAAGAAAATGCTCAATAATTTCAAATTCCTTTGTCCTCTCCAGTTCCGGCTTCTTCAGATTTGGAAAGTAAACATGACTTTCTTCTCCTTCCATCAGTGGAAGCAGCATCGCCAGAGATTCCAGAATACCATCCACATATTGTGTATTCAGTTTTTCTTCTATCATCTGCAGTATTTCAATATAATGGTCAACTTTTTCTCTGTTAATAAATTTAAGACCGCCGCTGATAAATATGGGTCGGATTTCCTGGAAGCTCATCAGAAATACTGCCCGGACCTTAATGACGTCCCCAACGATTCTGTAACCTCTTTTTGACTCGTATTCCAGTTTCAGATCGTAATCCTGAAGCCGGTTTACCACCACCCGCAGATCATTAAAGACAGTATTCCGGCTCACTGCACAATAATCCTGAAGCTGATCAATATAAACCGGTTCGCTGGCATAAATAACTGCACAGATAATCATATGTACCCGTTCCATCGGAGAAAGGATATAACTTTCATCTCCTTCCATCTCATCGGCACATGCTTCAATCTGTCTGCGTACTTTTTTATCAATCAGAATACCTTTTCCCCTTACCATCTCCAGTTCCGGAATATGATGAAGATCCAGCCATTCATTAATTCTGCAGAGATCATAATAGATGCTTCTCTTGGTAACCTGCAGCTCTTCTGCAATTTGCTGCTGGGACAGACAGGTGTCGCTTGCCAGAAGCATTCGCAATATTTCTCTGCATCTTGCATTCATATATACCTGCTGCATTTACACACTTCCTTTCCCTATGGTATCATTATTGTATCATTGAGTAATTTTATTCTGCCACTATCTTCAACTACAAATCCTTTCACAACAGTATGGAAAACATTGCACTCCAACTATAAAAGAGCTGTTATAAAATAAGATCCTGTCTGTCCACTTCCTTCCGTACAGGAAAAAAGCACATCGGCAAAGATCTGTGTTATAACAGCCCTGTCCTTATAAAAATATTTTTCTACCTATTTGAATTATCGGGAAAGAAACATACCCACAGAACATACGATTTCTTCGATTATGCAGCGTTCGCTATAAACATAAAAAGCACCGTTTTTGTATACAACGGTGCTTTTTATGAGGCATCGGGGATTCGAACCCCGGACAACTTGATTAAAAGTCAAGTGCTCTACCGACTGAGCTAATACCCCGGTTATTCATTTCTGCATATGCATTTTATTTCTACATACACAAAATGCCCAGAACCGGAATCGAACCAGTGACACGAGGATTTTCAGTCCTCTGCTCTACCAACTGAGCTATCTGGGCATATGAGTAAGATTACTCGAATTGCGGGGGCAGGATTTGAACCTACGACCTTCGGGTTATGAGCCCGACGAGCTTCCAGACTGCTCCACCCCGCGATGTTATTTAATTGTGGATAATAAACTTATCCAGTTGGATGGAGGTGGATCCAAATTTAAAATCGACCTTCACCTTAATGGATGGAGGTGGATTCGAACCACCGAAGCAATTTGCAGCAGATTTACAGTCTGTCCCCTTTGGCCACTCGGGAATCCATCCATAAATGGGACCTATAGGGCTCGAACCTATGACCCTCTGCTTGTAAGGCAGATG
>ERZ778516.415-NODE-415-length-35724-cov-12.279290_pt1 | contig 35724 bp, 29 predicted proteins | sample MGYA00510342_ERZ778516 | MGnify/ENA primary metagenome ERZ778516 (study PRJEB29527, sample SAMN07138961) | mouse gut metagenome | material: feces | host: mouse | place: China:Nanjing | collected 2016-01-25 ...
AGCGTCGCTAAGAGGATTTGAACCTCCGGCCTACCGCTTAGGAGGCGGTCGCTCTATCCAACTGAGCTATAGCGACATCTAACAATCTATATCATTATAAATATTTTTCAGCTATTTGTCAACCCCTTTTTTACATTTGATAATTAATTTTTCCCTGCATCCATACAATGCCTTTAAACCTACGGCCAACTGCCGGTTCTCCCAACAAATCTTCCTGATTAATACATACATCAAATACAAGGTGGTTGCTGTTCAGTGTCAGGACATACATTTTTTCCTTCGTGCTCCTATTTTCCAATGTATAGAAATCTAAGATTTCCCCCATAATGCTGTACTGGTCGCTTTCAATCCCATAGGGCATGAAAAAGGTATCGACAATCGTAAGGATATCTTCTGTCATAATCCTGCGTGAAATCATGGAATATGTATCAATATCCTCCAGCGTAAGGCTTTCCATTGCCTCCTCGTCGCCATCCCTTGCAGCAGCCATTAGATGGTTGCGGTTATTGGTATATTTCTCGCCGCTCTTAATTTGGTTTTCATTTTTATATACTGGAAGGATAACCTTCCCATTGGTAGAAAGAGCAGAAACTGTCGTATTGGCTGGCATCCTTTTGGCATTTTTGGTCCGGCACTCCTGCAAATATTCCACAGCATTCTGTAAGTAGAAAATAAGGGTAACGCCAATCCTCATTTCATCACAAATGCCTGCATATGCTTCCCTGTCAGAACGTTTTTCAATTTCTACCCGTTCTTCCGTAGTCACCCCGCTCCCAACAAAATATGGAAAATAGTACTCTACATGGAATTCGTCATCCCCTACATAAAAACCCCTGACAGAAATTCCAATAAATTCTCCAAACTCCCTGCTCAATTCTGCAAATACATTTCCATAACTGTCTTCTGTTATAACTTTCTTATCTGGATGCTGTATGATATCTTTGATTAACAAATCAATCTCATTTTTATTCTTTAATTTTCCAAATCCAACACTGCGTAAATAATTATGCAATCTTCTTCTTCCCTTCTCTAAAAATACATCCTTTAATTATTATATTATATAAAACTTGATTTTGCAATTTATTTCCAATTTAAATTTCCCCATTTTGCAATCCATAATAATTTTTCAATGAAGGATAGCTGTAATTTTCGGGGCTTTCTCCCGGTTTAAGTTTTCGGTAACCACATTAGAACTATCCATTTCATTTGTATATAAAATAACAGGGGCATGTGCGTTTTCTGTCTGGGAAATCACAACGGCATTTCTCCCATTTTCTGTCCTCACATAAGTCCCTGCCGGATAAATCCCTATTTTTTTCTCCAGTATCTGTTCCATGCGCCCTTCGTATTTCTCCTTATTGGAAATAAGGTCAAAGGCTTGGAATATCGTCTTTTTTTGGCACTCCACTCCTGAAATTGCACAGTCAAAAGCATCGCAAATCTGTATCATGCGGCACTCTTTCTGTTTCGTCCTTTGTTTCAGGGGATAGCCGCTGCCATCCATCTTTTCATGATGGGAAAGCACCATAAGCTTTGAAATTTCTGGAACCCATTCCTCCTGCTCCAGAGCGGCATACCCCAAAATAGTATGTTTCTTTAATTCACATTCCTCAGAAAATGTCAGTTCATTATAACTGCAGTTTTGGTAATCCACATCAATATACCGATAGCCAAGGTCATGGAGCAGGCAGCCGAGGACTGCATGTTCCATCCTCTTTCTGGTAAACCCATACTCCTTGCCCAGCATCATAACCAGAATTGCTATGAAAATCGTATGTTCATACATATCGGAAGAACGGTTCCTAACATCTAATGCCCGTTTTTCCTTTGTTTCCTCGAATTTCGTCACCAGTTCTTTCCCAAGGCTTTCTAATTTCCTTAAGCTGTTTTTTTCTCTGTAAATATGATGAGATAATATCTCTTTTAAATCATTCTCAAATTTCAGGAAAATATTCTGTTTAAAATAAAAGTTTACATTTTCATATCTTTCAAATGGATCCTCAATGAAAATTTTTTGGATATTAAGCGCAGTTAGAGATTCCTTATAGCTTACTTTCAGAACTGTCCCAATTTCCAGAATAATACTTCCATTTTCCAGACAGACGGGCTTCGCCAAAATTTCATTTCCCTTTAATTCAGATACTAGATATTCTCTCATTTATTGTACCCCTGATACTTCCTGTCCCCATTGGGACAATGCCCCGGATTGAAGAATAGTTTTTAATCTTCTGCCAGCTTGGTTGACTTCTTAACACCCATTGCAATGTCTAATGCTTCTTTTTCCTCATCCGCAAGTACAATAATGGAATTACCACTTAAAATCTCTTTGATATAAGTATAACATCCCTCTCTGCTATGCATTGCATTGATAATGAACCCGTCGTTTTTCTGGTCCAGCAATGCCAGAGAGAAACTTAATTTTCCACCCATTTCGTGAAAAGCATCATATTTTACCATTCCAACTTTTTGAAACGAATCTTTTAAACTTTCGGAAATCTTTTGGATATTCTCCCTGTTTTCCGTTTCATATATAAGGAGCTCGTCCACCTGCTGAATCCGCTTAATTAAGGTGTCCTCCAGTGATTCTGCATTTTTTCCCATCATAAATGCTTCATATTTCTTTTTTATCTTACCCGTTTTCACTACATTTACAATAAGCAAAATAAACAGTATCAGCATGATTGCAGCCATAACAGTAAACGTCAGTAAAAAATCATCTACTGTAAAATATAATCCTATAAGGTCCGACTTCATGATTTCCTCCATTCTCTGTTTTGCAGTGGGACATATGTTTTATTCTAAAGGTCAATGGATTGACTGAAATAAATCCATGATTCTCTCTAATTCGTCGTTGGAATAATATTCTATCTCAATTTTTCCTTTATCTTTCCCTTTGTAATGGATGGCTACTTTCGTGCCAATAATTGATTTCAATTTTTGTTCCATATCCTCATAAAATAACGACATATTGTTTTCTTCCTGCTGTTTTGGCTGCTCTTGTTTCTGATTCTGAATTTTTTTAACTAATTTTTCTGTTTCCCTTACACTAAGTTTTGCATCAAATATCTGCTGTGCAAGGCTATACTGCTTTTCATGGTCCTCAATGGAAAGCAGTGCCCTGGCATGTCCCGTTGAAATCATATCATCAATCACCATTTGCTGCACCCGTTCATCCAGTTTCAGAAGACGGATGGAATTAGTAACTGATGTCCGGGATTTAGATACCCGTTCCGCTACTTCATCCTGTTTTAAATGGAATTCTGTCAGCAATCTTTTAAAAGCAAGCGCTTCTTCTATTGGGTTTAAATCTTCCCTCTGGATATTTTCAATCAGGGAAATTTCTACCGCTTCCCGGTCAGATAATTTTTTAATAATGACAGGAATCTCTTTCATCCCCGCCATTTTGGCAGCTCTCCATCTTCTCTCACCGGCAATAATTTCAAAATAATCCTTTTTATCCTGCACCAACAATGGCTGCAGAATTCCATGCTGTTTTATGGATTCGGACAATTCCAACAAAGAATCTTCATCAAAATTTTTTCTCGGCTGTTCCCTGTTTGGTTCTACTTTTGTAATTTTTACAAAGATTACTTCTTTATCCGGTTCGGGCTTCCTTGTTTCTACTTTTTCTATGACTCCTACCTTATTAGAAATAAGGCTGTCAAGCCCTTTCCCTAATCCACCCTTTTTCGCTGCTGCCATAATTAATTATCCTCTCTTTCTATTACTTCTTTTGCTAACAGACGATAGCTTTCTGCACCGGTAGATTTTGTGTCATATAAGTTAATTGGCAGCCCATGGCTGGGGGCTTCCGCCAGACGAATATTCCTTGGTATAATTGTTTTATAAATATTCGTATTCAAATTGCTCTTTACATCTTCCACAACCTGCAAAGACAAGTTTGTCCTTGCATCATACATTGTAAATACCACCCCTTCCATTTGAAGGCTTGGGTTCAGCCTTGCTTTCACCAAATTTATGGTATGGATAAGCTGGCTCAGCCCTTCCAATGCATAATATTCACATTGGATTGGAACTAAGACGGTATCGGCAGTTGTCATTGCATTGATAGTCAGCATATTTAATGAAGGCGGGCAATCAATTAAAATAAATTCGAAATCCTCTTTTATGTAATCTACTTCATTTTTCAATATGTATTCCCTATCATCAATGCCAAGCAATTCAATTTCCGCTCCCGCAAGGTTCACATTTGACGGTATCACATAAAGATTTTCAATCTCTGTCTGAATCATGCTTTCCCGGATGGTACACTCCCCAAGCATAAGTTCATACACTGTATGTTCTAATTCAGCTTTTTCTAATCCAAGTCCACTGGTTGTATTTCCTTGGGGATCCATGTCAATGGTTAATACCTTTTTTCCTTGTTCCACAAGGCAGGCAGATAAGTTTATTGACGTTGTCGTCTTACCTACCCCTCCTTTTTGGTTGGCTATTGCGATAATTCTTCCCATGTTTTCTCCTTCCTCTCATGCTACTATCATTATAACACCTTTCTCTGTCTATTACTATAGTTAATTGTATCTAAAAATGTTTCACGTGAAACATTCTTATTTGTGTATATAAAATTTGTAATAAACTTATGGAAATCAAACAGTTGATACAATGTCAGAACTTGGAACGCATGATGAAAATACATAAGAAAATCAGAAAAATGCCAAGGGGTATGCTGATTTTTATTGTGGCGGATATATGGAACTGTTATAATATGAATATGAAGAAAACGACAAATCAGAAATAAAGGGGAGCATACCTTATGTCAGGAAAAGAACTTTGGGAAAGATTTGTTGAGGAGAATAACCTTGTCAAATGCCATTATAAGGAATGGGCTTTTGGAGTGGACACGGATTTGCTGGCACATTTCGTTGTAGTCATGAGGTATCAGCAAAACACGCATTCAAAGAAGGTGAAGGCAATAAATCCTTAGATGTCTGGAGAAAAGTTCACAAAAAATTCTTTACGGGTTGAATATGGCTGGATTGAAATTTACTACTGACATGAAAGTCGTATGTGAGGAATTTTCAGCCCTACAGAAATAGTATTTGGCTTTTAGAAGGAAGGAGAATTAAGATGGAATTTAGAGAAATTGACAAATCTAACTACTGGGATTGTATAACATTGACCATTGCTGATGAACAAAAAGGCTTTGTTGCAGATAACAAACAGTCATTGGTAGAAGCTGCTTATGAGGACGGGCTATATACGTTAGGAATATATCTTGAAGAAACGATGATAGGCTTTATATTATATGATTATGATGAAACTTTTCCTGGTTGGTCTATGAGCCGCTTTATGATTGGCAAACAGTTTCAGGGAAAAGGTTATGGAACACAGGCAGCAATAGAATTCTTTGAATATTTTAAGTCCAAACACAATGCCAATAAGTTATATATTAGTGTGTCTTTAAAAAATATGCTTGCACGCAACATGTATTCTTCCATTGGATTTACAGAAATCAAAGAGGTGGAATATACATTTTTGGGCAAGCATTATAAAGAAATGCAAATGATAAAAGAATTGTAGTGGGAAAAACTTCCAGTTTGAGAATTTCATATTTCTGCAAAGCAGAATTCTTTCTTACATAGGACACCACGCAGGTGTCAATGATGTCTTTTATTTCCGCGAGCAATGAGCCAAGCAGCCGCGCGCGCGGAAATAAAGATTATACAACATAAGGGTATTCATAAAAGGATTATTTTCCCGCACTCTCTTTCCTATAAGATAAAACAAAGAGAGAATGTTTCACGTGAAACATTCTCTCCTGCCTTCCATACTGTTTTTTACACTATCCTCTCTCTATCCTGAATTAGTATAAATCAAATATCCTGCCGCAAGCAACGGGATATCAAACTTGCAGCGTTACAGAGCAGCGGGGTATTTGGCCCACAGGGCACTACCCTGGCGGCAGTCGCCAAATATCTGCAAGCAGCCACTTGGCTCGTTGCCCGTGGTCATAACCTTAACTGTAGAGGTTTATCAATTTTCTTAAAAAACATTAATCAGCTTATTCCGAATTGAGAATACTGCTGCCTGCGTCCTATCTGTTACATCTATTTTCTTAAAAATACTGGAAATATGATTTTTTACTGTACGCTCACTAATGTCTAATTTTTTACCAATTTCCTTATTATATAATCCTACTGATAATAATTTTAATACTTCTAATTCCCTTCTTGTTAATAAATTTATTTTTTCCTTTTCAATATCCCTTTCAACCATTCTTGAGTTTAACAAAGGAATCATGCTTGGCTGTATATACGTTTCTCCTCTCACAACATGGGAGATAGCCTTCTTCAATTCTGCTGAATCAGATTCCTTAAGTAAATATCCATCTATACCAATTTCCACTGCTTTGATCAAAAACTCAATTTCATTGTGGACTGTCAAAATTATTACTTTTACGTTTATATTTTCCTCTTTTAATTTTTCTAAAACCTCCAATCCGTTCATTTTTGGCATATTAATATCCAACAACAACACCTGCGGAAGAACTTTTTCTAAAAGCATCAAACATTCAACGCCATCACAGGCTTCGCCAATAACTTCCACATCACCATTCAGTTCCAGCAATTGTTTCAAACCTTCCCTAACCATAGAATGATCATCTACAATCACGACTTTCGCTGACATCACTCATCCTCCTTATCAAACGGTATTTTTACAACAATCCTTGTTCCCTTTCCCGGCTCAGAATCAATATCTAATCTCCCAGAGAAAAGACATATGCGTTCCTGCATCATAGGTATTCCTAACCCTGAACCGTCCTTTCTTTTTAAATTTTGAATATCATTTATAATGAACCCATTGCCATCATCTTCAATATTAATTCCAATCCCATTGTCTTCGTATTTTACCTGTACTACAACGTGTTTCGCATTTGCATGTTTTAAAATATTGTTACACGCCTCCCGTACAACCCGTAAAATATTTAAAGACATAATTGGCGGAAGTTCTATGGGTTCACCTAATGTTTCATATGAAACATTCAAAATTTCGCTTTTACGGAGTTTTCCAACCTCCTTTTCCAACGCATATCCCAAATGGATATCTTCCAATGCCATGGGGCACAATTCATATATAATATTCCTCGTATCCTGAATGATATCCCGGATTTGCTTTGAAACCGCATGGAGTTCCAAACGGCAGCGCACTGCATCTACATCCATTATCTTTGTGCAAATTTCAACTTTATGTATTAAGTTTGTAAAGGATTGAAGGGCAAAATCATGCATGTTTTTTGCCAGACGCTGATGCTCTATTTCCTGCATCAATAAAAAATTCCATTGATCCACTTCATTTTTTTCTTCGTGAGTTTCTTTTATAAGTAAAGATTTTTCATTTTCACGTGCTATTTTCAGCACATGTTCCAATTCTGCAAGATGTGTATTCAGCTTTGCAATTTCTGCTTCTAATTCTCCTATTTCTGCTTCGGTTTTCTTTTGTTCTGTCAGCAAAGACTCAATTTTTAAATGGCTTTCGAAATCCACATCCCGCGGCGAAAAAGATTCAAAATTTTCATCTAACGAATTTTCCAAAGCTTGGATGAATTTTTGGTTATCATCCTGAAGGACTTCTTTTTTGTGGCATTCAATTTCCAAATTCAACTTGCTCTCATACATCTCATGATGTAACTTTTCCAAATAATCAATTATCATAACTTTTCCCTTTAGAACATATGTTTTTACCACTATTTTATGCTTCTTCAAAGCAGTTGGGCTTTCAGAAGCCCTTCAAAATGTAAATGGTAATTATATTTATTTTATATCAAAATTGGGAATATGAAAAGATATATTTTGAATTTTTTCATATTTCTATTTATTTTGTTTTAACACTTCTGGCTAAGTGTCAAAAATCCTCTCCCAAATAGATTTTGTTTGTATATCTGGCCTTTATCGTCTATAATAGTAATAGAGAGCTTGCCAGCAGAATGGTAAAAACAAAGAAGGAGGCTACTGTAATGAAAAAGCAGGTTCGTAATGTTTTACTTTTAAGTACCCTAACAACTATCAGCATTTACGGTATCAATAAAGCCATCAGTATTTCATCCAACTTAAAAAATTTAATGAAAACAGACAAGGGGAATTTCTTTAGCTGGAGATACGGAAATATTTTTTATACCAAACAGGGAAAAGGAAGCCCCCTGCTCCTAATCCACGATTTGAATCCGGCTTCTTCCTCCTATGAATGGGAACGGACTGCAAAACACCTTGCAAAACACCATACTGTTTACAGCCTTGATTTACTGGGGTGCGGAAGGAGCAGCAAACCAAATATGACTTACAGCAATTTTCTCTTTGTCCAATTGCTGACGGATTTTACAAAAAATGTAATCGGCACAAAACCTGATATTGTTGCCACCGGGGATTCTGCATCCTTTGTCCTGATGGCATGCAATATGGAGCCGGACCATTTCAAGAAAATTATTATCATTAACCCTGCCCCATTGGAAGAACTGGCAAAAACACCAAACAAACGGAAAAATACATTAAAGTTCCTCATAGACCTTCCTGTTTTCGGCACTATGATTTACAACCTTGCTTTCAGCCAGAACAGCATAGGCCAATTATTCCAAAAATATTACTACAAGAACCATATGGTTCCCAGCAGGATCATAGATACTTATTACGAAGCGGCACATATAGAAAACAGCCGCGGGAAATATTTACTTTCCAGCATAAAAGCCAATTATACAAACATCAATATTGTCCATGCACTGAAAAAAATAAATAACAGCATTTACTTAATTGGCAGTAAAGGAAATGAGGAAATGGGACAGATTATAGAATCCTATGTTTCCTACAACCCTTCCATTGAAGTTTCTTATCTTGGGGATTCCAAATACCTTCCCCAGTTGGAATCGCCGGAAAAGCTGCTGGACATTTTAAATTTATATTTAGACCCGGTGAAATAGCGGGGATCAAACAGTAAAATTTCAGTTTTCTGAACTATAAAAATAATCTAAAATCCCCAGACTGCACAACGATACAGTTTGGGGATTCGTTTTTTAGTTTCCTTCATAAGCATAAACGTTAAACTATGAAAAATTATTACTGTATTGGATGCCTTGAAGGGGTTCCCGCTTTCCTGGGATAGCCTTTCGGCGTTTTCTTTTTCTTTTCTATCTGTATAAATGCCCTTGATACATCCGTTCCTGGCAAAGTAAATTTTTCTATCTTACTTACAGTTCCCCCTAAAACAGAGATTGCTTTTTTTGCCTGTGCTGCTTCTTCCTCTATTTCCCCGGATTTGTAAGAAATGAAATTCCCTCCTATTTTGACAAAAGGCAGGCAATATTCAGCCAAAGCTGACAGATTAGCTACTGCCCGTGACACGCATAAGCCAAATTTTTCCCGGTATTCCTTTTTTACTGCTAAATCTTCTGCCCTTCCATGGACTGCGGTAATTCCATCTAACTGTAATTCTTCCAAAACATCTTTAATAAAAAGTATGCGCTTATTCAGGGAATCCACCAATACAAGCTCCAATTCAGGAAATACTATCTTCAAAGGAATACCCGGAAACCCTGCGCCCGTCCCTAAATCTAATACTCTTATTTTTTTATTTAAATCCATACATTTTATTAAACTTAATGAATCCAAAAAATGCTTTTCCACCGCGTCTTCCCACTCTGTAATAGAAGTCAGGTTCATCACTTTATTTTTTTCTATCAGCATTTCATAAAAAGTCAGGAACTGCCCCATTTGGGTTTCGGAACACGTAATCCCCAATTGTTCCAAACCCTTATAAAATTTTTCTAACTGATATTTTCCCAACGCTCTTTCCGTGAATTTTACAATTTTCCCTGTTTGGCCTGGGGCGCTAATTTTAAAACCGTCTCCCCCTGATTTAAGAATTATTTCATCTTCTTCTGGCGGATTACTTGTTTTGTCGCTCTCTCCCGGATTTACCATTCCTTCATTTTGGTTCGAACAATTTTCATCAAACTTTATTCCCATACATGATTCCTTTAATATACTTCTTTTCCTAACGCTACATCAAACTCCCCGCAGAAAGCTATACCTGCTAACCCTGCTTCTTCCGGTACATCTGTTCCAAATACACCAGCAGCACCGATATATCTGCAGGGGAAACCCCAGAAATCCTAGAAGCCTGCCCTACATTAACTGGCTGGTACAGATTCAGCTTTTGCTGCGCTTCAATCCGCAAACCATTCACCTGGCTGTAATCAAACTGTTCTGGGAGCTTCTTATTTTCCAGTTTTTTGAAATCCTTTACCTGCTTCAACTGGCGTTTGATATATCCATCATACTTAATATTAATATTTACCTGCTCTGCCACTTCGTCCGGCAAACCAGGCCTGTCCTTGTCAATTTCTACCAGAATCCCATAAGACAATTCTGGACGCCGGATCAACTCTGCAAGGCTAGCGCCTGTCTTTAAGGGCGTGCTTCCATGTTCCTCCAAAAGCTTTTGGACCAAAGCATTAGCCCCAATTTTCACATGCTGTACCCGGTCTACTTCTTTTTCAATCAACCGCTCTTTTTCTAATACCCATTGATACCTCTCCTGTGGAATCAGCCCTACTTCATATCCAATTTTGGATAGGCGCAAATCTGCATTGTCCTGGCGCAGAAGCAGCCGGTACTCTGCCCTTGAAGTCATCATCCGGTAAGGCTCCCTGTTTTCTTTTGTCACAAGGTCGTCAATCAGCACACCAATATATGAGGTAGACCGGTCCAAAACCAAAGGCTCTTTCCCCTTGAGGTACATAGCTGCATTAATTCCGGCCACCAGACCTTGAGCCGCCGCTTCCTCATAACCAGAACTTCCATTAAACTGCCCGCCGGAAAACAGGCCTTTCACTGCCTTAAATTCTAAGGAAGGGTAAAGCTGCCTTGGATTAATACAGTCATACTCAATGGCATATGCATTCCGGACGATTTTTACATGCTCCAGCCCAGCCACTGTCCGGTACATCCTGTATTGGACGTCCTCCGGCAGGGAACTGGACATCCCACCTACATACATTTCATTGGTAGACAGCCCTTCTGGTTCAATAAATACTTGATGGCGTTCCTTATCGGCAAATCTTACCACCTTATCCTCAATGGAAGGGCAATATCTTGGGCCAGTCCCTTCAATCATGCCTGAGTACAGGGGGGAGCGGTCCAAATTTTCCCGTATAATTTCATGGGTATCTTCATTGGTATAAGTCAGCCAACAGGAAGCCTGCGCTATCTGCACATCCTCTGGGTTTGTAGTAAAAGAAAAAGGCACAACGGTACTGTCCCCTTTCTGCTCCTGCATTTTACTGAAATCCACAGAACGGCTGTCAATCCTTGCAGGCGTGCCCGTCTTAAACCGGAACAGTTCTATGCCATGCGCCCTTAGAGATTCCGACAGGCTATTGGCAGGCTGCAGCCCATTTGGGCCAGTGTAATGTACCACGTCCCCATATAAGCATCTGGACTTTAAGTATGTGCCAGTGCAAAGCACTACTGCCTTACTATAATACATAGCGCCAGAAAAAGTTTTTACGCCTTTCACTGCCCCATCTTCGGTGATCAATTCTGTTACTTCTGCCTGACGGATTGTCAGCCCTTCCGTCTGTTCCAAAGTCCTGCGCATTTCCCGGCTGTATTCCGACTTATCCGCCTGGGCACGGAGGGAATGGACGGCAGGCCCTTTGGAAACATTCAGCATTTTTGACTGGATAAACGTCCGGTCAATATTAATTCCCATCTGCCCTCCGAGGGCGTCTACTTCCCTTACCAAATGGCCCTTGGAGCTTCCGCCAATATTTGGGTTGCAGGGCATTAATGCAATGCTTTCCACGCTTACCGTAAACACAATGGTTTCCAGGCCAAGCCTTGCGCAGGCAAGGGCAGCTTCGCATCCTGCATGTCCAGCCCCTACCACGCATATGTCATAATTTTCTGTCACACAAGACATGGGCATTCCCCTTTCTGAATCCTAAACTAAACAAAATGGGAAGTATTATTTCCCCATGCAAAATTTCGAAAAAATTTCATTTACCAGATCTTCTCCCACCGACTCCCCTGTAATATTCCCTAATTCCTCGCAGGCCCCTACAAGGTCAATGGAATAAAAATCTTCCGGCATCCCATCCTCTATGCTCTGCTTTACCATGGACAGGCTTTCCAGGGCTGACTGGAGGGCTGACTTCTGCCGCACATTTGTAATATAGATTTCATTATTGAAAGATAGTTCCCCATGGAAAAACAGTTCCTGAATGGCCCGTTCCAGTTCCTTAGTACCCTTCCCGTCTTTGGCCGAAATAGGCAAAATTGGATGCCCCATCTGCTTCTGCCCCATTTTGGCCCGGACCAATTCTTCCGTTGTCACTTGGTCCAAATCTGATTTATTTAACAGCACAATTGCCTTCTTGCCAGACAATAAGCTTAAAATTTCTTCATCATTTGCATCAAAGCAGACAGAGGAATCTACCATATAAAGTACAAGGTCTGCCTGGGACAGATAAGTTTTTGCCCTGTCTACCCCAATCTGTTCCACAACATCCTTGGTATCCCGTATTCCTGCAGTGTCAATAACGTTCAAGGTAATCCCGTTCAAATTGACTTGTTCCTTTAATATATCCCGGGTTGTCCCGGCAATGTCTGTTACGATAGCCCGTTCTTCCCCTGCCAGCACATTCATCAGGGAGGATTTCCCTACATTGGGCTTGCCGATAATTACGGTATTAATCCCTTCCTTCAGGAGCGACCCATTTTCCGCTGATAAAATTAATTCGCTGATTTGGGTATAAAGTCCTGACACCGTTTCCGTCAGCCGTTCCCCATAGCCTTCCATGGAAATATGCTCCGGGTCGTCCAGGGCTGATTCAATAAATGCAATTTCATGGATCAGTTTTCCCCGGATTCCCTGAATTTTCTCCTTTACCGTCCCCTGGAGCTGACGGAGGGATGATTCCAAAGCAAAATCATTTTGCGCATTGATTACGTCAATGACAGATTCTGCCTGGGACAAATCAATCCTCCCATTCAGGAAAGCCCGTTTTGTAAATTCCCCGGGCTCTGCAGGCCTTGCCCCATATTTTATGGCTGTTTCCAAAATACGGGTTTGGACCAACGTCCCGCCATGGCAGTCAATTTCCACAGTATCTTCCCTTGTGTAAGTATTTGGGGATTTTAATATCAGCACCATTACCTCGTCTACCACTTTTTCCCCATCGCAGATATAACCGTAATGAACCGTATGGCTTTCCGCTTCGGATAATTTTTTATTGCCTTTTTTGGGGCGGTAAATCTTATCTATTACTGAAAAAGCTTCGCCGCCGCTGATACGTACAATCCCAATCCCGGAATTTGCCATGGCAGTGGCGATGGCAGCTATCGTATCCGTTTTCAATGGAACTCCTCCCATCCTTCCTTCCTAAATTTTAAGCATATAACATGCACAAAATAACAAACATCCAATTCAAAACCAGAAAGGCTTTCTCAAGGAAACACAAAGTATTTTGAGAAAGCCTTTTTGGCATAAGCCAAATCCCTTATTCCAAGGCATCCCTGAAAAAGTGCATTTCACGGCGCCTTATACCTTAAGCTTAGGAATTGGCTGCTTTATTGTTATTATTTCTTTTCAGTGTGATTACCACATGGCGGTAGGGCTCCTCCCCTTCGCTGTGGGTGCTCACATAACGGTCATTCTGCAACGCTGAATGGATAACACGCCGTTCAAATGGGTTCATCGGTTCAAGGGAAACGGGATGCTTGGTCCGCTTCACCTTATAGGCAATGTTTTTCGCAAGATTTTCCAGAGTATCCCTTCTCCTCTTTCTATAATCCTCTGTGTCAATCTTTACTTTCACATATTCTGTAATCTGTTTCCCAACGGCAAGGTTTGTCAGATATTGGAGGGAATCGAGGGTTTGTCCGCGTTTTCCAATTAAAACGCCCATTTCTTCACCCTTTAATTCCACATCAACAATTTTTCCATCTTCGCTTTTATTAATCAGGATTTCTACTTGCATGCCCATGGCCTGAAACACGCTGCATAAGAAATCATTGACATAATCCTCAATATCTGATTTCTTGCGGACTTTAATAACCGCCGGCCTGCTTCCGATCCCAAGGAACCCAGAACTTCCTTTTTCAATTACTTCATATTCAATCTTATCACTGGTAGTACCAAGCTTTACAAGACTTTCTGTGATAGCGTCATCTACGGTTTTTGCTGAAACTTCAATAAAATCCATTCAAATTCCCCCTGTTACATCACTTGTTGTTGCGTTCGTTAAAATCTTTTACCATATTGGCCTTTTCCAAAAGGCTGCCTTTCCTTGCTGTCCTTGCATATTCCTCTGTTTTACGGATTCTCTGTTCCTTTTCCGCAGTACTGACAGGTTCTGCAATCTTCCTTGTGTTCATTCTGGCAGCGTTCGCTATCTGGTTCTCGTAAATACCCTGCTTCTCCTTTTTCTTCTTTGCCTTCTCCTTATTCCTCTCAATGATTACTTCTAAATCAAGGTTCTTCATATACTTATTCAGGAAAAACTGCTGGCCGCAACGGATCACAGAACCGGCAACCCAGTAAATCCCAAGGCCTACCGGCACTGAGAATACCATAAACAGTGAAAACAGAGGCATTACTGTGTTCATGGTCTTTAGCTGCCGTGCCATAGCGTCATTTTCCCCTCCAGCCGCATTGCTGGCATTGGGCATCAGCTTTAGGCTTAACACCTGGGAACCGTAAGACGCCAAAGGAATCAAAACAGCGCCAAGCACCAAGAGGAAATCTTTATTCCCCCATCCGGTCCCAATCAGGTTCATAGGGGAATTGGCAATATTAATACCAAAAAAATCGTTAAAATGCATCACTGCAGATTCTGTAGAACTAATAATATCCGTCAGTCCGGCAAAGCTGTCCTTTAAAATCTCCCAGCCCTGGCCCGGCAGTGCATAAAGCACGTCAATAATAGAATTTGCAGTAGTTGCAGCCGTTTCAAAATTCAGCTTCACAAGCCCTACATTCGCTTCTTTCAGGAAGGATTTCATAATGCCCTGATATCCATCCACCCCCATGATTTTTTCCACTAACGGGGTATACACTTCCTTAACGCTTCCAACATATGCAGGGATATTACGGATAACCTGATACATGGCAAGCATGATTGGGAAGTTAATCAAAAGCTGCACGCAGCTCCCCATTGTGGAAACACCATATTTCTGGTAGACCATCTGGGTTTCTTCATTCATTTTCTGTATGGACACCTGGTCTTTTTTATTCTTATATTTTTCCCGGATGGCATTGATTTCAGGGCTCATTTCCTGCTGGAGCCTTGAGAACTTCTGCTGCTTATAAGTAAGCGGAAGCATCAAGAAATAAATAATGAACGTAAACAAAATAATACACAATGCGATATTCTGGATGCCAAATACATTATTCAGGAACATGTACAGGCCATTCATAATATAGCCGATAAGCTTCGCAATCGGACCTAGTATTTTGCCGGAATACTGGGTCAGTATAATTTCTGTCAATACACAAACCTCCTATTTATGGAACCGGATCATATCCGCCTTTTGAAAAAGGGTTGCATCTCAATATTCTCCACCCGGCCAGCAGCGACCCCTTGCATGCGCCATATTTTTTTATGGCCTCCAGCCCATAAGAGGAGCAGGTGGGGTAATAGGGGCATTTCGTCGTTTTTAAGGGTGAAAGGTACATCCTATACAGCTCGATTAAGGCAATTAAAATTCTTTTCAAAATATTCCATCTTCTTTTCTTACTAAAATGTGATGAAGGCCTCCAAGGTGCAGCAATGCCCGTTCTGTTTCATGGTATGTGGCATGCTTTGCCGCTGCCCTTGCAATGACTACAATATCCAAACAATTCCCGAACATTTCTTCCTGTAATCTGTAGGCTTCCCGTACTAATCTTGTAATATGATGTCTTATAACACTATTTCCTACTTTTTTGCTAACTGATATTCCTAACCTGTTCTTTCCTAACTGGTTTTCCAGAACGTACATAACAAAAAAACGGTTCGCATATGATTTTCCATGTTGGTATACGTTCTGGAAGTCACTGTTTTTTTTCAATGATTCTGAGAATTTCATAACTTCTTGCTGCTCCTCATAAATAGAGAGCTCCCTGCACCGGCTATTTTATTTGCTGTAAGAAGAAAGACCACAAATGATGTGGCCTAAGCTGACAATCTCTTTCTTCCTTTTAACCTTCTTGCAGCCAGTACTCTCCTGCCGCCTTTTGTGCTCATTCTTTTTCTAAATCCATGGACCCTCTTACGGGATCTTTTCTTAGGTTGATATGTCATTTTCACGGGTCATCCACCTCCTCTGTGTTAGAAAACATCATGTTTCATTATATCAAAAAATCCGGCCAAGTCAAGCTATTTTGGCATATTTGTTCAGAAAAAGCAAATGTTGATATGTTTTCAACAAGATTTTACAAAAATTTTATTTTCGGCCCATTTTTAAGAGTTATTCACATGTTACTATATAATAAGGAAGAAAAAAGTTTTATCCACAAGTTATCCACATTTTCCACATTCAAAAAAGTTATCCATATTTTGTGGATAACTTGTGGAAAACTTTTTGAAACTTTGTGAATATCCACGGTTCCGTGGAGAAATCCACCGAAATTACAAGGATTTTCCATATGTAGATATGTTTACAGGAAATTTGTGCATAAAATTGACAAGCCAGTACCTACAGACATGCTTCTGCCCTTTATAAACGTTTGTCCACAGCCTGTGCACAAACCCACATTTATTCTCTGTTTATCCACATTCCTTCCATCCCTGGATTCATTTCTACGCAAAATTACACCAAAACGGAACATTAAGGGCTTTATGTTTCTTACATTATCCCCTGTACCTATATAAAATTTTAATTGATTATTTGGCCGATTTGCGTTATTATAGAGTATGGAGTACTACGAATTAAAAAAAAGAAATTTTGGAGATGACTATGGAACTAATTTTAGAAAAATGGGAAGAAATATTATTGACTGTAAAAGAAGAACATGAACTTACCGATATTTCCTTCAATGCCTGGCTGAAACCATTAAGTATCTGCAACATTGACGGCTCAAAGCTTTATATCCTGGTTCCATCCGAACAAATGGGGATTAACTACATTACGAAAAAGTACAAACTTCCTATTGAAGTAGCCATTGAAGAAATTACGGGAATTAAATATGAACTGGAATTCATCCTGCCAGAACAGGCGGAACGCTTAAAGTCCTTCCGCAGCAGGAGCCCGGAATTCCTGCAAAGTACAGAAAAAAGCAACCTGAACCCAAATTATACCTTTGAAAGCTTCGTAGTCGGAAAGAACAATAAATTTGCACATGCTGCAAGCCTTGCAGTGGCAGAATCCCCCGGGGAAGTTTACAACCCGCTCTACATTTACGGAGGCCCGGGGCTTGGGAAAACCCACTTAATGCAGTCAATCGGCCACTTTATATTACAGCAGCAGCCAGAAAAAAGGGTGATTTACGTAACCTCGGAGGAGTTTACCAACGAGGTTATTGACTCTATCCGTAACGGGAATGCCTCTGCCATGACAAAGCTGCGGGACAAATACCGCACCGTAGACGTGCTGATGATTGACGACGTGCAGTTTATTATAGGGAAGGAAAGCACGCAGGAAGAATTTTTCCATACCTTCAATGTGCTCCATTCCGCAGGGAAACAGATTATCCTATCCTCCGACAAGCCACCGAAAGAAATGGAAACCTTGGAAGAACGGATCCGTTCCCGTTTTGAATGGGGTCTTTTAGCAGATATCGGCTACCCCGATTATGAAACGAGGATGGCCATTTTAAGGAGGAAACAAGAAGTTGACGGGTTCCATCTGGATGATGAAATCCTTGATTATATTGCAAGCAACATCAAATCAAACATCCGGGAGCTGGAAGGGGCTTTAAACAAGCTTTTGGCTTTTTCCAACCTGGAACACACCGAAATCACCATGGATATTGCGGTCCACGAGCTGCAGAACATTATTTCCCCGGACAAGCCCAAGGAAATTACCCCCCAGCTTGTCATTGAAATTGTGGCGGAACACTTTAACATTTCCACTGACCAGATGATTTCCAAGAACCGGAGCAGCGAAATCGCAAAGCCCAGGCAGATTGCCATGTACCTTTGCAAGAACATGACTTCTGCCCAGTTAGAAACCATTGGCGCGCTCCTTGGCGGCAGGGACCATTCCACTATTATCCATGGGATTAAAAAGATTACAGAAGAATATAAGAACGATGAAAATTTCAACCACCTAATCGAAACCATTAAGAAAAAAATCAACCCAAATTAAACCTGATGGCCCGGTCAGGCATTTCCTGCATATGTGGATAACTTCCTTTAAAATCTGTGGAAAGCGCCTGATAACGTGCATATTCATCCACATAAGGGAAATTTACCCATAACTGCTTTTTTTACCTGCTTTAAGTTATTCACAGCTTGTCCCTGCCCTTTCAAGGCAGAATTCACAGGGTTATACAGCTCCAAAAAACCCTGGAACCCCCTAAAGTACAGGCTTTAAGGATTTATTCACTTATGAACAGGCCTTATTACGGTTAAGATGAATCTCTTAAATATTATTTTATCTTCAAGCTCAGGAAGGAGTTATTCACACTATGAAAATTATCTGTTCCAAACAAAACCTACTGCATGGCGTTACCACTGTATCAAAAGCAGTGCCCTCCAGGACTACCATGGCTATCTTAGAATGCATCCTGATTGACGCATCCACCAATGAAATAAAGTTAATGGCAAACGATACGGAACTTGGGATTGAAACCATTATTGAAGGGGATATCAAAGAACATGGAGTGATTGCTTTAGATGCCAGGATGTTTTCAGAAATTGTAAGGAGATTTTCAGACGATGACGTTACGATTGAAGCAGACGCTTCTTATAAAACATTGATTACCTGTGGAAATGCAAAATACGATATTATTGGGAAGTCCGGGGAAGATTTTTTTTATATCCCGTATATAGAAAAAAACAAGCCGGTTGCAATTTCCCAGTTTACCTTAAAGGAAGTGATAAGGCAGACAATTTTTTCTATTTCAGATAATGACAACAATAAGCTTATGACAGGGGAGCTTTTTGAAATAAAGGAAAACCAGCTAAAAGTAGTATCTTTGGACGGACACCGCATCTCCATACGGAATATTGTGCTGAAAGAAAATTATGAAAACTGCAAAGCTGTTGTCCCTGGAAAAACTTTGCAGGAAGTAAGCAAGATCTTGTCCGGGAACATTGAAGACATTGTAAATATGTTCTTTACGGATAATTATGTAATTTTTGAATTTGATAAGACAATGGTAGTATCCCGTCTGATTGAAGGGGAATATTTCAGGATTGAGCAGATGCTTTCTTCTGATTATGAAACGAAAATTAAAATTAATAAGCGGGGGCTTTTAGACTGTATTGACCGGACTATGCCACTGGTAAAAGAAGGGGATAAAAAGCCGATTATTATGAATATTACGGAAGGGAATATGGAAATGAAAATCAAGTCCTTTGCCGGGACAATGAATGAAAATATTTCCATCCAGAAGGACGGGAAGGATATTATGATTGGTTTTAACCCGAAATTCTTTATTGACGCGCTGCGGGTAATTGACGAGGAGGAAATTACCCTTTATATGGTAAACCCGAAAGCGCCCTGTTTTATCAAGGATGATAATGAAACATTTATATATTTAATCCTGCCGGTTAATTTCAATGCGGCTTCCAGTTAACCACAGGGATGTTTTATTAAGGATTTGGGGAATGATTGCAGAGCACCCTTTTGACATCCTAATCTAAGAAAGGAAGAAAAATATGGAACAGATTAAGCTGAAAGGGGAATTCATTAAGCTGGGCCAGGCCTTAAAGGCTGCCAATCTGGTGGATTCCGGCGTTATGGCAAAATTAGTGATTCAGGACGGCCTTGTAAAAGTAAACGGGTCGGTGGAAACCCAGAGGGGGAAAAAATTAATTGGCGGGGATGTTGTTTCTTTTGAGGGGGAAACAATTGAGATTGTGCAATGATTTTAAAGTCTGTTGCTTTGAGCCAGTTCCGCAATTACAGTGATTTATTTCTGGAATTTGACAAAGGGACAAATATTTTGTATGGGGACAATGCCCAGGGGAAAACGAATATACTGGAGTCCGTCTATGTCAGCGGCACCACCCGATCCCATAAAGGGAGCAAAGACCGGGAAATGATACAGTTCGGGGAGGAAGAATCCCACATACGGACTGTGGTAGAAAAAATGGAAAAGGAATACCAGATTGACATGCATATCAAAAAGGCACGGTCCAAAGGGATTGCCATTAATAAAGTGCCAATCCGGAAGGCCTCTGAATTGTTTGGTATCCTGAATATTGTGTTTTTTTCTCCGGAAGATTTGAATATGATAAAGAATGGCCCTTCGGAACGGAGGAGGTTTTTGGATTTTGAATTATGCCAGCTTGACAAAATTTATCTGTTCCAGCTTACAAAATATAATAAGGCTTTGGCCCAACGGAATAAGCTTTTGAAGGATATCAATTTCCGGCCGGAACTGAGGGATACCCTTCCGGTCTGGGATATGCAGCTTATAGAGTATGGGAAAAAAATAATCGCTTCACGGAAGAATTTCGTGGGCCGGTTAAATGATATTGTACATGGGATACATAAGAAGATATCCGGCGGGAAAGAGGAGCTTTTCTTAAGCTATGAGCCGGATGTAGGAGAAATGGAATTTGAGGAGGAGTTATTGAGGAATCAGGAAAAGGATTTGAAATTTGGCATGACTTCTGTAGGCCCGCACAGGGATGACATGTGTTTTCTGAACCATGGCATTGACATCCGCAGGTTTGGTTCTCAGGGACAGCAGCGTAGCTGTGCGCTTTCTTTAAAACTTTCAGAAATAGAGCTGGTGAAATCATCCATAAACGAAACGCCTGTTTTGATTTTGGACGATGTGCTGTCAGAGTTAGACAGCAGCCGCCAGAATTTCCTGTTAAACAGTATTCATGACATTCAAGCCATAATTACATGCACGGGGTTAGATGAGTTTGTGAAAAACAGGTTTGAGATTAATAAAGTTTTTAAAGTGGTAAATGGGACTGTAAAAGCTGAAAACAGCTTTTAAGGATAGGAGGAATTTGATGAGCACAAATACAAACACAAATGCGGAATATGGGGCAGACCAGATTCAGATTCTTGAAGGGCTGGAAGCAGTGCGGAAACGGCCGGGCATGTATATTGGAAGTACTTCCCTGCGGGGGCTTCACCACCTTGTCTATGAAATTGTAGACAATTCGGTGGATGAAGCCTTGGCGGGATATTGTGATACGATAGAAGTGCATGTCTTAAAGGGCAATTGTATCCGGGTGACGGACAATGGCCGGGGAATCCCGGTGGGGATTAACCACAAGGCAGGCCTTCCTGCTGTTGAAGTCGTGTTTACAGTGCTCCATGCAGGCGGGAAATTTGGCGGCGGGGGATATAAAGTGTCCGGTGGGCTCCATGGAGTGGGGGCTTCTGTGGTAAATGCACTGTCCAATTGGCTGGAAGTTGAGATTTTCTCCGAGGGCAAGATTTACAAGCAGCGGTATGAGAGGGGCAACAGCATGTACCCCTTAAAAGTAGTGGGGGACTGCGACCCGGGGAAGACTGGGACACAGGTTACTTTTTGCCCGGACGGGAGCATTTTTGAAGATACAGTATATGATTATGATACCTTGAAGCAGCGCCTTCGGGAAATGGCGTTCCTTACCAAAGGCATCCGGATCCGGCTGATTGATGAACGGGAAGGGCTGGAGCAGGAAAAGGAATTCCATTATGAAGGGGGCATTAAGGAATTTGTCACTTACTTAAACCGCAGCAAAGAAGCGCTTTATGGGGATGTGATTTATTGTGAGGGGGAAAAGGACGGGGTATACGTGGAAGTTGCCATGCAGCACAACGATTCCTATAACGACGCTACGTATAGCTTTGTCAATAATATAACTACGCCGGAAGGGGGAACCCATCTGGCAGGGTTCCGCAATGCGCTGACAAAGACCTTCAATGCCTATGCAAAGGCGAATAAGATTTTAAAGGAAAATGAAACAGCCCTTTCCGGGGACGATATCCGGGAAGGCATGACGGCTATTATCAGCGTGAAAATACAGGAACCGCAGTTTGAAGGCCAGACAAAGCAGAAACTGGGGAACAGTGAAGCAAGGGGCGCGGTAGACAATGTCGTAAGCGAGCAGCTTACTTATTTTCTGGAGCAGAACCCGGCGGTGGCAAAGGCAATCTGTGAAAAATCGCTGCTGGCCCAACGGGCAAGGGAGGCTGCAAGGAAAGCCCGGGATTTGACAAGGCGCAAAACTGCCCTGGAAAATACGTCCTTGCCGGGCAAATTGGCGGACTGCTCTGATAAAGACCCGAAAAACTGTGAAATTTTCATTGTGGAAGGGGATTCCGCTGGGGGTTCTGCCAAGACGGCAAGGAGCCGGGCCACCCAGGCTATCCTCCCTTTGCGGGGAAAAATCTTAAACGTGGAGAAAGCCAGGCTTGATAAAATTTATGGCAACGCGGAAATTAAGGCTATGATTACAGCCTTTGGCACAGGCATCCATGATGATTTTGACATTGCGAAATTAAGGTACCATAAGATTATTATTATGACGGATGCGGATGTGGATGGTGCCCATATCAGCACGCTGATGCTGACCTTTATGTACCGGTTTATGCCGGAACTGATTAAACAGGGCTATGTGTATCTGGCAAAACCGCCTTTATTTAAAATCGAGAAAAATAAGAAGATATGGTATGCCTATGACGAAGTGGAATTGGAGCAGATTTTAAGGGAAATCGGCAGGGACGGGAATAATAAAATCCAGCGTTATAAAGGGCTTGGGGAGATGGACCCGGAACAGCTTTGGGAAACCACCATGGATCCGGAAACCAGGATTTTGGAACGGGTGACAATCAATGATGAAACTGCCGCAGAAATAGACTTGACATTTACGACCTTAATGGGGGATAAAGTGGAGCCCAGGCGGGAATTTATTGAAGCCAATGCCAAGTATGTGCAGAATCTGGATGTGTAGGCAGCCTGCATCCCAGAGGGCAAGGCATAGCGGATGATGGGAATTCAGGAATATTAACGGAGGAAAATAGATGGATGATAAAATATTTGACCGGGTGGATGACGTCGATTTAAAGAAAACCATGGAGAAATCATATATTGATTATGCCATGAGTGTCATTGCATCCCGCGCCCTGCCCGACGTGCGGGATGGGCTTAAGCCAGTGCAGCGGCGTATCCTTTATGCCATGATAGAATTAAATAACGGCCCTGATAAGCCCCACCGGAAATGTGCCCGTATTGTCGGCGATACCATGGGTAAGTACCATCCCCATGGGGACAGTTCCATTTACGGCGCATTGGTAAATATGGCGCAGGAGTGGTCCACCCGTTACATGCTGGTAGACGGCCATGGGAATTTTGGTTCTGTGGACGGGGACGGGGCTGCGGCCATGCGTTACACGGAGGCCCGCTTAAGCAAAATTTCTATGGAAATGCTGGCTGACATCAATAAAGACACCGTTGATTTTGGGCCAAACTTTGATGAAACGGAAAAAGAGCCATTGGTGCTCCCTTCCCGGTTCCCCAACCTGTTAGTCAATGGGACGACGGGGATTGCCGTGGGCATGGCTACCAATATCCCGCCCCACAACCTGCGGGAAGTGATTGGCGCAGTGGTGAAAATTATTGACAACCGGATTGAGGAAGACCGCGGCACAGAAATTGAGGAAATCCTAAAGATAGTCAAAGGCCCGGATTTCCCTACCGGGGGCATGATTCTTGGGACTTCCGGCATTGACCAGGCTTACCGGACCGGGCGTGGGAAAATCAAAGTCCGCGCCGTTTCTGATATTGAAGCCATGGCAAACGGCAAGAACCGGATTGTAGTGACAGAGCTGCCCTATATGGTAAATAAGGCAAGGCTGATTGAAAAAATTGCAGATTTGGTCCGGGACAAAAAGGTAGACGGCATTACGGATTTGCGGGATGAATCCAACCGGGAAGGCATGCGCATCTGTATTGAGCTGCGCCGGGACGTAAACCCGAATGTGGTTTTAAACCAGCTTTATAAGCATACCCAATTGCAGGATACGTTTGGGGTGATTATGCTTGCCCTTGTCAATAATGAGCCAAAAGTCCTGAATTTAAACGATATGCTGGGCTATTACTTAAAGCATCAGGAAGAAGTAGTAACCAGAAGGACAAAATATGAACTGAATAAGGCAGAGGAACGCGCCCATATTTTACAGGGGCTACTCGCTGCCTTAGACCATATTGACGAAGTAATCAGCATTATCCGGGGCAGCCAAAATGTGCAGCTTGCCAAAGCAAAGCTGATGGAACGGTTTGCCTTTTCCGACGCGCAGGCACAGGCAATTGTAGATATGCGGCTCCGTGCCCTGACAGGCTTGGAACGCGGCAAGCTGGAAGCGGAATATAACCAGTTGATGGATCTGATCCAGGAATTAAAGTCCATCCTTGCAGACGAGAAGAAGCTTTTGGGCGTGATCCGGAAAGAAATCATGGCAATTTCTGATAAATTTGGGGACGACCGGAGGACTTCCATTGGGTTTGATGAGTATGATATTTCCATGGAAGACCTGATTCCAGTTTCCAATACAGTCATTACCATGACAAAGCTGGGCTATATAAAGCGCATGAGCGTAGATAATTTCCGCAGCCAGAACCGTGGCGGCAAGGGCATCAAGGGGATGGAAACCATTGAGGATGATTACATAGAAGAACTTTTGATGACAACTACCCACCATTTCCTGATGTTTTTCACCAATACGGGAAAAGTATACCGGATGAAGGCTTATGAAATCCCGGAAGCAGGCCGCACGGCCAGGGGGACGGCTATTATTAACCTGCTCCAACTGCAGCCCGGGGAAAAAATTACGGCGGTGATCCCCATTAAGGAATACAAGGACGACCACTTCCTGTTTATGGCTACGAAAAATGCCATTGTAAAGAAAACGCCTGTGACGGATTATGCCAATGTCCGCAAAAAAGGTTTGGCTGCCATCAACCTTCGGGAAGAAGATGAACTGATCGAAGTAAAAATGACGGACAATACCAAGGATATGATTTTAGTGACGCGCTATGGGCAGTGTATCCGGTTCCATGAAACCGACGTAAGGAGCACCGGGAGGACTTCCATGGGCGTAATTGGCATGAACTTATCTGACCGGGATGAAGTCGTAGGGATGCAGATGAATACCCAGGGGGAATACCTGCTGATTGCTTCGGAAAAAGGCCTTGGGAAACTGACAAGGATGGAAGAATTTACCCCGCAGAACCGTGGCGGGAAGGGTGTAAAGTGCTACAAAATTACGGAAAAAACAGGGAATATTGTAGGGGTAAAGGCTGTCAACCAGGAAAATGAAATTATGATGATTACCACAGAGGGCATTATTATCCGCATGAAAGTAGAGGGGATTTCTGTCCTTGGGCGGGTAACCTCCGGGGTGAAGCTGATGAACCTGGATGAGGATATCATGGTTGCCAGCATTGCCAAGGTACGGGAGGATCAGTCCCTGATGGATGAAGCCAACAAGGAGGAACTGCTGACAGAGGAAGAAGAAAAACTCAGTGCGGAGAAGGCAAAGGATGCAGCGAAAAAGGTGGCTGCCCCGGCGGAAAGCACGGAAACGGATGAAGAACTGCTGAAAGAGCTTTTGGAACGGGCGGAAGCCGATCAGGAACAAGAGGAAGAAGCATAAAATATTTGGTTGTTTACAGACTTAAGGGCTTAGGAAAATGTTTGCCCTTAGGTTCTGTAAGCAGCCCCTTTGTGGAAGTGCCAGCCTGCTGGGAAGGGGCTTCCTGCATCAAGCCTATAATAACTCAGAGATTTTAATTGTTAATCCCTGGAATATTTGCACAGGGATTTCATCTTCAAAAGAATACAATTCAGAATTTTCGTTTTCTTCAAAAGAATAAACCTGCACAGCTTTTTTCATAGGGTTTACAATCCAATATTCCCGGACGCCAGCGGTACGGTATTTAAATAATTTGATAATATAATCTGTTGTGCTGCTGCTGGGCGACACAACCTCAATAATCCAGTCGGGCGCGCCCTTGCATCCCCGCTTAGATATTTTTTCTTTGCAGCAAATAACAGAAATATCTGGTTCTAACCAGGTTTTGTCATCCTGGTTGAGGTTTACGGCAAAAGGGGCTGGAATTACTTCATAGGCGCCTTTTTTTGTTTTTATATAGTGAAATATTGCATAGTGGAGCACACTCACTAATTTTTGGTGTATATAGTCAGGCGGAGCCATATTATAAAATTGCCCGTCAATCAATTCTGCCCGCTGGCCTTCTGGAAGGCTCCAGTAATCTTTTGTAGTGTAAGCTTGTTTTTGGAGGAATGGCATAGTATCACATCCTTTTTCTGTAGTCTACCATATTATTTTTTTATGTGCCAGAACGTGTTTGAAAATTGTAAGAAGTATAGAAAGACATCTGTTTTTTATTGAAATTTTTATAGCAATTGCCAATAGTATCAGTTATAATAAACCCATAATAGGACGTGAAGTAGGACAAAGGGGTAACTTTATCACAAGGAATGTGAAAATAGGACAAGGAGAGTGTTATGGAATGAAAAAGAAGGATAATAATTCAGGACAGCCATTGCGGGTGAAAAAGCATCCATTCAGGCAGAAATTCATGGCAGGGCTGCTTTGTGTCTGCCTTATGCTGGTGTCGCTGCCTGCGGAGCTGTATGGTTCCCGGGTGCTGGCGGAGGGGCAAAAGAAGATGGTCCTGTCTTTTTCCCCGTTACCAGAAAATGTGGAACAGCAAACGGTTGGGAAAGGTACTGATTTGGGAAAAGTGAATCTTCCAGAAACATTGGAAGCGGTGTGTACCCTTTTGGAAGGCGGCGCGGATGGAACTATGGAGGGTTCCAATAAGTTTTCTGATATTTCAGCAGCGGCAGGAAAAGATTTTACAAAGAGGGCTGGTTCTGAGGTTACCCCGGGTGACAGTACAGGAACGGCAGAGGAGGGTTCTGCAGAATCTGGCGCTGATAGCGCTGAAACAGAATCCGCAAGGGAGGAAACGCTTGCGGTTGGGCCTGTTTTCTGGGAAAGCTTGCCTGAATATGACAGTGAATCAGAAGGCGTTTATGTATTCCGCCCTACGCTGCCAGAAAATTACAAATTGTCTGGGCAGGCAGAACTTCCAAAGATTACTGTGAAAGTTGAGGAAGCAGAAAAACCAGAAGGCTCCAAAAGGGATGATGGGGTAAAAAAGAGAACGGAAAAGCCAGATTCTGCAAAGAAGAAAATAGGGCAGAAAAATGCCGCAGAGGAACCATTGGAGCTGCTTACATCAGAAGAAACGCCGCAGCCTGCCGCAGCCCCGGCATGTGTTGAAATTACGGAAGATACGGTTTGGGGTGACGGGGAATTAACCAATGGGACGCTTACCGTAAATTCTGGGGTAACTTTGACAATTAACGGTACCGTGAGCGTTACTGGTGCAGTTACTATCCAAGGCGGGGGAACCATTGCAAGGGGAACGGAGTCTGCATGTTTTAAAATGAGTTCCGGGCAGGAATTAAATATATATGGAGTTACTTTGGATGGAAAATCAATAGAGGGCGTCGTAAATTTCCTGGATATGGAACAGGGGAATTTGCTGCTTGACCAGGGATGCGTAATACAAAATGTAAGCTATTCAACGGAAGATGAAAGCCTTTATCCTTCACCTGTCTATATTGGGCCTCAAGCAAGGGGAAGGTTTGGCAATGTAACCATAAAAAATTGTAAAGGAAGAATAGGTGGAGGTGTCAGTGCGTCCGGACATTTAATCATTGATGGAGGGACTTACCAAAATAATTTTGCCGGTTTACGGGGAGGGGTTATTAGCAGTGAAGACAATGGAACCTTAACAATTAATGGCGGGGAGTTTTATGGAAATAAAGCTTCAGCTGGAGGGTGTATTTGCTCTTTCAGGAATTTAACCATAAATGGAGGGAATTTTAGCGGAAATACAAGTGGTTTTACGAATAATGAAGAATTATCTTTATGGGGCGGCTGTATTTACTCAAACGGAATTACAACAATCAATGGGGGGACGTTCCAAAACAACAAATCAGAAGATTGTGGAGGGGCAATTGCGGTAAATGAATACGGAAACTTAACGGTAAATGACGCTAATTTTATTAATAATACATCTAAGTCAGGAGGAGCCATCTATATTATTACTTCAAATGAGTTAGCAGTCAATGGGGGATATTTTGAAGGGAATACTTGCCAGGAGGGAGCGGGCGGTGCAATTTATCATGGCAAAGTAAGTGCATATAATTTTTTATTATCTGCAAATGTCCAGTTTTTTGGAGATGGAGGCCCGTATGTAGATAGTATCTCTATGCAGGGTACCGATGATAAAATACGTATAGATGGGCCTATTTTATATCCTCTAAATATTTTTGAAGAGAATTCAAAAGATGGAAGGGTGGTCGTGAAAGGGGACGGCAGTTACAAGTTACAGAATAAGGATTTAAAGAAAATCCATGTTTATAATGTTTCTAATATGGGAATAAAGTGGTATGGGAAATTAAATGAGGAAGCGAATGAAATTTATATTACAGGAAATGTTACAGAACCAGGCAGTTATAATATTTTCTACGACAGCAACCGTGGGCAGGGCACAGCCCCGGAAGATGGAAGAGACTACCAAATGGGGGAAGATGCCATCATCCAATCTGGGGAAACATTAAGCCTGGAAGGCTATACTTTTGAAGGCTGGAACACGAAACGGGATGGCACAGGCACGCCTTATCAGGCCGGGGCAGCCATAAAAATGTCAGGGGACCTTACGTTATATGCTATTTTTAAGAAAAACACAGACAATACTGCTATTACGGCTGATTTTTATTCCGGCGAAGCAGGAAAGATACAGACGGTAACTGCGGAAAGCGGGGAATCCCCGGATACTGGTATCGTGGTTGCGCCCCAACTGCAGGAACTGCCTGGCTGGACGCCAGTGGGATGGAGCGCAAGCCCGGATGTGTTTTTAGGGGAAATTCCGGCAGGCTCAGAAATCACAGTGACGGAAGATACTGCTTACTATGGGATTTATCAAAAGGATATATGCTTGTCTTATCAGATGAATGGGGCAGAAAACGGCCCGGAACCGGAAACACAGGTTTGCTCCGCAAATGTGCATCAGGAAATTACATATGAATACCCAATATTTACGGTTGCATTTGCGCCGGAGCGTACCGGATACCTGTTTCAGGGCTGGAATACAAAGGAAGATGGGAGCGGGGAAATTTATCCTGCAGGAAGCAGCCAGCAGTTAGGAAGCAGCATGGTGCTGTATGCAATTTGGCAGAAAAGTTCCGGTGGCGGCCCAGAGGAACAGCCAGATCAAATTCCAGAAGAAGTTAAGGAACCTGTCCAGTATACAGTAGAACACTACAAGCAGGAGCTGGAAGGGGATAACTATACAAAGCAAGAAGGGGATACGGAAACTTTACTTGGGGAGAAAGGCTCTGTTGTGGAAGCAAAAGCAAAAGAATACGCCGGGTTTTCCCTGAATGCCGGCCATCCTGCCGGGCAGGTTTCCGGAACGGCAGAGGAAGGCCTTGTGCTGAAATTATATTATGACAGGGATATTTATGAAGTTTCTTTTGATTTAAACGGAGGGTATGGCTCTGCGCCGGAAACCCAGAAAATCCGGTGGGGCGGCCTGCTCCAAAAAGTGCAGGACCCCACAAGGGCTGGTTATCATTTTAAAGGATGGCATCTGGAAGAAAACGGATTGGACCATGGACTGTGGGATTTTGGGAATCCTGTAGAAAATAATACAGGAAGCCTGCATACGGCCCTTTATGCTATGTGGGCGGATGAAACTGCGCCCGTGCTGGGGGAAGCTTCATACAGTACTGGGCATAAAAATTTCCTGGACTGGGTATTGCAGCAGGACAGCATTATTATTAATGTACCAGTAACAGAAGAAGGCAGCGGCTTGGCAAAGGCAGACTATGTCCTTGTGTCGGAGGATGAAACAGAAAAAGAAGGTTCTGCCCAGATTGAGGAAACCCATGGGCAGGAAGGAAATACCATGGTATATGGGAGCGGCGGTTCTGTAATCCGGGTCTTGCAGGGGGCGGTAAAAACCGGGCCTTATGCAGCAATTATAACGGTGGATGAGGAGTTTAAAGGGAAAATTTACCTGACTGCCACAGACAATGAGGGGAATAAATCTGCCAAAAAGATTATCACGTCTTTGGGCGGAGGGATTATTATTGAGGATAACGCACCGGAAATCAGTTTTTCCAATACAAAACAAAAGGCAGCCGGAAAAGATATTAAGGTAAACGTCCGTGTGGAGGATGCGAAGGACGGCAGCGTGTCAGGAGGGCTTGCAAAGGTATCTTACCAGTTGGATGAAAAAGATGAAACCGTCCTGCCGGAACAAGATTTCCAGAAAGAGATTGTAGAAACTTACAAGTTTATGGTAAAGGTTTCCGGTGCAGGGGAACATATCCTTTGGGTAAATGCCGTCGACCATGCAGGCAACAGCAATGCACGGCAGGTCACGTTAAACATCAGTGCGGAAAAAAAGGATAAAATAGAAAAAGAAGACCCAGAGAGCCCAGAGGATACAGAAAACAATGGAACGCCGTTTGTGACTGAAATGCCCGGGGACAGCGGCAGGCCCGGCGGTTCCGGCGGGCCAGGAAAAAACGAGCCTAGGACGGGTGACAGCACCCATATCAAGGTATATGCTACCGCCGCCATGATTGCAGGGTTCAGCTATCTCCTCCTGTATTTTGAGGGGGAACACGGAATAACGGAAAGCCAAAAAGAAGAAATTGTGTACCATCTGGTTTCTTGGGCAAAAAAAGGCGGCGCCATCCGGCGGATGCTGGGCTTAGCGGCAATCTTTTTCTTCCTGGCCTACTACCACAGCATTGGAAAGAGCGTCACTGTGGAGTGGAGGGAAGTGTATAAATGCCCGCGTTAAGATGGTTTGGACGCTTCTCCGCAAGCTTGCGGCGCTTATCTGGAAGTGCGGCATTTGCCTGCTTTTAAGGTAAGAGAACCTGCGGCTTGCGGCGGAATGGTCCATGAAATATGGCAGAATGGAGCGAAACCATGCATGGAAAGCAAAAAAAGTTTCGGGTAATAAGAAAACTGCTTCTTCTGGTTATGGTAGTATGCCTGGTTCCGGTGGGACAGGCATACTATTTGTCTTATAAGCATCAGAAACAGCAGGAACATCTAAAAAATCTTTTAAAAGAAGGAACAGCACAGCAGGAAGGATCAGGGAGCCGGAATGAAGAAGGGCTGCAAGGCAAAAAAGGGATTGCCAGCCAGGATGTTTCACAGAGGTACAAAAATCTCCAAAAGGAAAATAAAGATTTTATTGGCTGGCTGGCGGTTGAAGGCACAGAAATTGATTACCCAGTCCTGCAGTGTGAGGATGATGAATTTTACCTTACCCATAATTTTTATAAAGAAAAAGACAAGTATGGATGCCTGTATGTGAAAAGCATGGCAGATGTCAATACGCCGGACGCTAATTTTATTATTTACGGCCATAATATGCGGGATGGGGCTATGTTTGGGACATTGGATTCGTATGGGGAAGAAGCATTTTACCGGGAACATAAATGGATTTCTTTTGATACCTTGTATGAAGAAAGGGTATATGAAGTCCTGTCGGTATTCCAAATAGATATTCAGGACAGGAATGCATTTCCATATTACCAGTTCTATCAGGCAGTGGACGAAAAAGAGTTTATGGATTTTTACAGGAACGTGAAGGAAATGTCCCTTTATGATACAGGGGCAGAAGCGGAATTTGGGGATACATTCCTGACGCTGTCTACCTGTTCTGGGGTGGGGGAAGATATTAGGTTTGTGGTTGTGGCGAAGCGGGTACAGCCAGTACGCTGATACAGTAAATATTGAATAAATGGCAGTTTAGCTTGGTTTGCTTATTATTCAATATTTACTGTACTAGTGCACTGTCTGCATTATATTCAGTCAAACCTCCTTGTCTATTCGCCCATCTGCTGCGTTGGATTTTCTAGCCGTAGCCACCGCTACGCCGTCGCAAATCCGCCTTGCCGATGAACGAATATCCTGCGGAGTTTCACCAGATATAATGCGGTCAGCACACTAGTTTATCAAAGTATTCAAACTTATTGTTAAGGAAAGATTTTATTCTTGCGCTGATTTGCTTGGTCTATCATGGAAAAAAAGGTATTCTGCATATCATTTTTTGCGCTGTTAATTATTTTTTCATAGTATAGTTTTGTTGGTAAAGAAATTTTTTCCTGGCCGGGACAATCCTTCCACAGTTCCTTTAATTCTTCATCTGTAGATGCTTTAGATTGGTGTAATGCCCAGTTTGTAGAGAGCCTGCCATTTTCATGGCGTAACTCAGCATGGCAGTATTCAAACCCTTGGCTTTTCCCTGATTGGGCTGTTTGCTTATAATTGGCAAGGATATTTTTAATAGTACCATATACATCCTCAATATAACTCTCATTACCAACCATCTGCTTAAGAACCCCAACATCAATGTTAATGCTGTACTGTCCTGGTACGCTGAAATTTTCTCCCTGCTGATGGCTGCTGCCCTTGTATCCGATGGATGGGGGATAGCTGCTACTAGCAGTTTCTATGTCGGACATTTTAAATGTTACGTTTGGGTAAGCCTTGCAAATTTTGTAATAACAATCCAAAATTTGTTCGTCAGTAATCCCAAACTCTTTCTTTGCAGCAGGTTGGGAAACTTTAAAATCAGATGCTGTAGTGCTTTTACTATGCTGTGCTGAATAATAATCCATATTTGGCAATCTTCTATTTATTTGCATGGTATATCCCCCTTAATATACGGATTCTATACTATGATTTATTGGAGGATTTTCATAGAGCAAAACATAGACTCTATCTGGAAAAGATAAGTGGCTGCATTCTGATCCTTTGCAATTAAAATAATATAGGTCAGAAACTGTTGTATAATAATGCCATTCTCCTTTAGGGACTATTATTTTACAATATTCGCACCTGTTTCCAGGACCTTTTCCATCACTTCGGTTTCCAGTAGATGGATTCCAACCATAACTATAATTGTATGTTCCGCATCTAGTACATGCTCCTCTTTTTTGGGAGTAACTTGATGCATATGAGGTTATTGTCATGCCGAATACTAGCATGAAAACAAACATACAACTTATTACTTTTTTAAATAGTTTCATATAATTTTTCTCCTTTCATAGTTGATAATGTTTATTTTTGAATACTTTGATTTAGTGTGTAATATATTAAGTATTTTAATTATGTCTTATAAGATTTATCTTGCCTACATATAAACTTGTAGCTATTACTATTTGTCCAAATATTAAGCCATTAAGGATATTCTGAAAATTAAAAGTAATACAAAGTAATATGGATATATCTTCAACAAAACAAATTTGCAAAGTTTTTTTTCGGTAAATTATTTTTTCTGAATCTTCAAATTGTTTATTTTTATTTTGGATAGGTGCCAATAAAATAATCATGATATTTGAAATTATCCAGCTAAAAATTTTTATGTTAACATGAAGGTAACCTAATTTCAATATGAATAAAAAAATTAGAGTAATTATCATTGAGGTTAAAAAGCACTTTCCAATTGTATCAGCATGATATCCACCCGCATATTTTCGCAAATTAAGAAAAGATATCATGTATGATAATATTGCAAGTAATTCATTTACTAAGAAACCAATTAATATCATTAGAATAAAATTAATGAAATTGGTTACTAACTGAAATATTCCAAATTGATAGATTTCTTTTTCGGATTCGTTTATTACATTTGTTGATAATAACCATAAAACTAATTTGTTAGAAATATATTCAATCATTAAAATTTCCTAAGCTTTTTTAACTTATTAGAAATTTTTGGTTGATAAAAAAATAGAGTACATGCAGAATTAACATTTTTTATGGCTATTTTTTTTGCTATATTTGCAAAAACTTTTGCTGTAAGATGTTCTTTCAAGGTTGGTTCCCCCTTTCGTTAAAATATATTATATCAAGAAAAACCATAAGTTTTTTCCATTTGTAAAAATCAATGGTATTTTTGTAAAAAAGTAAAGGGGCTGCCGCACTAAGCAGAGCATATACAGGATATAGTATAGAAGAATGATATAAACCAACTATATCTTGTATCATTTTTCTTAATGCGGCAGCCCTCTATATGGGCAGATACAGTAGAATATCAACAGAAAACACATCTTGTTTTGATAAAATATCTATCGTTCCGTGATACTTATTTACAAGTTCCTTTACATTCCCCAACCCAATCCCATGAAAATTCTCATTGCTTTTTCTGGTTTTTAATATGCCATTTTCCAGTCGAAGTATGGAATCAAATTTATTTTCTATATGAATGTAAATACATCCAAATTGATAATTGATGTCTAAAACAATATATTTTTTATCTTTTATATGCCCAGCAGCTTCAATGGCATTATCCAGAAGGTTCCCAAGAATCAGGGCTATGTCGTCATCGTCCATGTTTAGCTGTTCTGGTAACAGGATATGGGAAGTTATGCCAATGTCTTGCGATTTTGCCTGCTGCAATTTATAATTTACAATACTGTCAATTACAAGGTTGCCAGTGTTGCTAAAGTTGGGGATATGTTCCATTTTTTCAGAAAATTTTCCTAAATACTTTTTTAGTTCCTCTATTTTATTTTCTTCTGCCAATTGGTTTATGATTTGCATACGGTTTTTGAAATCATGCCGGAATTTTTTTGTTTCATTATAGTTGTTTTGCAGCAGCTGTGCTTCTCTGTGGTAATATTCTTTTTCTTTTTCCGCGAGTTCCCTTTTCATTTTTTCCGCCATAAAGCCAGAAATCATGCCATATAAATAAAGGTATAAATAACATGTTAAGGATGCGCCTAAGACCCAGATAGAAGCATAGGTTTTGTTTAGTTTTTTTGGGGAATAGGCCAGCATAATTTCCATTAACAGAATAACCATTAAAACCAACCCTAGAAAGCTGATTTTTTTAGGTATTTCTATATTAGGATTTTTATGCCAGAATCGTTTGAGCAAACAATAGATTCCCCAGAAAACAACCCTGCTTAACAAAAACCCAGATGTTTTATCATTGGCTGCCAAAGAAAGGAACTGAAATCCCCCAATGCCCAGAACTATTGCTGCAAAGGCTTCTGACAGGGCAAGTAGAATATTGGCAATGGCTGTGGCAATAATCCTTTTCTTGTTGCTGGCAGGATAACAGCATACCAAGAGCCACGTCAGAAATAAGCTGGATAAAAAGTTAATCCAAACATAAGGAAAACAGTAATCAACCATTAAGGTAACTGTCATGCTTGCAAGGACAGATAATTTAAATAAATGAATATTTTTTGTCTGTTTGCAGAATAACAGATCAAAAAAACAGGTTTTTACATATAATTCAAATAAAAGAGTAATAATCTTGGTTCCGATTTCTATGCCTTCCCACATCTATAATTCTCCTTTTTTAAAAGAAAGAAATTCAGCCCTGATAGACTGGCGTCTGGATTGGCTGATAGGAATTTTAATATTTCCAGTCAAAGTAATTTGGCTGTATTCTAATAACTTGATATATAAACAATTAACCTGAATTATTCACGGAACAGTATTTGAACTGATAACTGTACCATGAATC
>ERZ778516.417-NODE-417-length-35587-cov-12.711809_pt1 | contig 35587 bp, 30 predicted proteins | sample MGYA00510342_ERZ778516 | MGnify/ENA primary metagenome ERZ778516 (study PRJEB29527, sample SAMN07138961) | mouse gut metagenome | material: feces | host: mouse | place: China:Nanjing | collected 2016-01-25 ...
CCCCCGACCCACGGCTTAGAAGGCCGTTGCTCTATCCAACTGAGCTACGAACACACGCAGCGGGTGATGGGAATCGAACCCACGTGTCCAGCTTGGAAGGCTGGTGTTCTACCATTGAACTACACCCGCACATGCATCGGGGTGACAGGATTCGAACCTGCGACCTCCTGGTCCCAAACCAGGCGCTCTAGCCAAGCTGAGCCACACCCCGGAAATTATTCCCTTGCGTTAACCGTAACGCAAGTTATATTATATGCGAAACATTCCAAAATGTCAACAACTTTTTTCAATTTTTTCTTCTTTTTCTTTCTTTTGTTCCCATGCCCCAAACTGGCAGGAAAGACGCCCTTCACAGGTACTTGATTTTAAAATGTGCTTCCCCCTCCTGATCAAGCTCCATCAGCGCATAGGAGGGCCTCCTTCCCTCCTGCCTTGGGAATGAAACGCTGCCAGGATTCAAAGTAACAATCCCCTTGCTGTAATCCAGAAGGGGGCGGTGGGTATGCCCAAACATCACAATGTCCATCCCCCTGCCCAGCGCTTCTTTTTTCAGGTCCTCCACCCCCATAGCCACATAATAATAATGCCCATGGGTAATCAGCACCTGATACTTCCCTACCTCAAGTACCTTCTCACGGTCCAGGTCGGTAAAAAAATCGTTATTCCCGGAAACAATTTCTAACGGGCATCCTGCCAGTTCCGCTATGTAATCCTCGTACCCTTCCGAATCCCCCAGATGTATCATCAAATCAATATTTTCTTCCTGCTCCAAAATCCGCACCAGATTATCATGTTTTTTGTGCGTGTCGCTTACAATTAATATTTTCATACCCAAATCCCTATCTTTCCGCTAATTTTTCCCGCATGGCGCGGAGCGCTTTTCCTCTGTGGCTCAGTTGGTTTTTCTTTTCCCGGGAAAGCTGTGCTGTGGAGCAGTTGTATTCATCCACATAAAAAATGGGGTCATACCCAAACCCATTCTCCCCTGCCGGTTCCCAGCCGATATACCCCTCTATGGTTCCCCTTGTAGTAAAAGCTTCCCCATCTGGGAAAGCTGCTGCAATGGCGCATACAAACCTTGCCGTCCGCTGCTCCTTGGGCACCCCCGCCAAACGGTCCAGAATATTCTGGTTCTTAATATCATATGAAGTATCTTCCCCCATATACCTTGCAGAATAAATGCCCGGTTCCTTATCCAAGTAATCCACCTCAAGGCCTGAATCATCTGCCAGCACCACGGCATCCCCGCCATGCAGCTCTTTTGCAATCGCCTTTGCCTTAATCAGGGCATTTTCCTCAAAGGTCTGCCCATCCTCCACAATATCCGCCCGGATGCCGGCTTCCTTCATGGACTGGATTTCCATTTCCAAGCCTGTTAAAATCTCCCGGATTTCCTGCATTTTATCCTGGTTGCCTGTAGCAAATATTATTTTTTCCACGAAAACCACCTATCCCTTTCCTGTCTGTTATCCCTGCTTGCTGCGCCTGCATGGAGCTCTTGCCTGCCTTCTGCGTTTCCCTGCTTTGGCATTCCTTAGATTTTCCCCATTCCGTCCTTCATAGGCGCTTTTGCCTGCCCTGGCACTTATTTTAATAGCCTTCATCCAGCGCACGCAGTATCCCATTGTAAATCCCTTGTGCAACCAATTTCTGGTATTCCTCGGAATTCAGCTTATTCAGCTCTGCCTGGTTCGTCATAAAGCCCACCTCTACCAGCGCCATGGGCACTTCGCTGTTCCTTATAATGTAAATGCCGTTCCCGTAGGACAGGCCATTATTTTTGCTGCCTGCCAGCCCTGTCACTTCCTCCAGGCAGATCTGGGCAAGGCGTTTCCCGCTAAATTCCTTTTCTTCTTCCATCTCATCATACATGACTTCTGTCCCGTTATACTCGGACATCTGCCCGTCGGTGGTGGAGTTGCTGTGGACGCTGATGCAGAAGTTAGCCTTTGCCTTGCCCCCAAGCTGCGCCCGCTGCTCAAAACTGGGGTTTACGTCCTCCGTCCTTGTGTAGTAAACGCCGATATTCCGCTCGCATTCGTCCAGCAGCTCCTTAAGCTGGAGCACAATGGCAAGGTTAATGTCTTTTTCCATAATCCCTTGTTTAATAGCTCCAGGCGCGCCGCCCCCATGCCCTGCGTCAATGACGATCACCTTGTCATAAACCTGCTGGGGCGTCAGGAAATCCACGTACAGATACCCGTCCGATACCTTGCTTTTCACCTCATACACCGCATCCAGGGTAATTTCTATTACGCCGTTTTCCATATATAAGTCGTTGATGGAATCACTCCTGCCAAGGAGGGGATGGCTGCTGAAATAATCCTTTTCCACATCAGGAATCTTTATGGTGACAAGCTGCTTGACTGGCTCGTTCTGGATGGTTACATCATCCTCCGACATGCCCGGCGGGAGCTCCAGCCGAAGCTGCTGGCGGAAGGCAATGTCTTCTTCCTCCTCTGCCTGCTCTGTATAATAAGCAAGCATCTGGAGCTCCGACATCTGGGCGTGCTTTGCCTCCTTCCGGTTGGACACCGAATAATTCCCTAAAACAATCAGGGATGCCGCAATCAGCAGCGTTAAAATAAATGATGAAATTTTTAATATTTTTTCCTCCATAATACTGCTGACCTTTTCTCCTTCTGCCGTATTGCCCTGCCTTTGGAACAGCAGCATAAGCCGCATGTTCTGCCGCAAAGGGCGCTCCTGCCTTGCGATTCCCACAGGGCGTCCCCCCCCCTTGCCTGCGTTTCCCTTTACTGTTTGTCACTGTAAACTTTCAGGCACAGATTACAGTTCTGGTCCTTCTCCGCGCTTTCCCACTTCTTGCCCTTGGAACTAATGTAGCCTTCCCCGTCAGACAAATCCACATGTTCTGTCACATCGTCCGCCGCATACTCCACAGCCAGCGGGTGCACGGACCCGGGGGTCGTGACATAAAGCACCACTGCAAACTGTTCCCCCTGCTCCACCTCATACCCTTTCCCAAATTCTATGGTATAATACCCTGCGTTTGTAAGGGTCCCTTCCGCTACTTTCGTGCGGCCGGAAAGGGAATCCGTATCCTTAAAATCTTTTACCACATACAATTCATAGGAGGTTTCCTTCCCAGTGGCGTAAAACCCGGCAGCCCGCAAAACTTCGTCAGATTCCGCAGTATAAACATTTGCCCCATACGCGTTGTCCTTGCCATAGCCAAGCTGCCCTACCCAGCCGCACAAATCCGACTGGTAAATCTTGGAATAATTGTCCGTTTCCTCAATCCCAGTGTAAACTACATTGTGCAGGCCGATATTTGCATCATAATAGGAAACGTAAAAGACGCCCCCATCCCCAAAGGTTTCCCCCCAGCTATTCTGGCAAAGGAACGCGCCGTCGTCCTCCACCTCCAGATTAAAGTTTTCCTTGGGGTATGTATCGTCCCAGCCAATAATCATAATTGCGTGATCCGGCTTTTCCGCCCCCAAATAGCAATACGCATTCTTTTCCGTATTATAATAAGGGGAATAGGTCCTTGCATCCTGCAGCGCACTGTAAATTGTGGTCTGCACCCCACCGTGCAAAAAGACTGCCTCCTTGATTTTCTCAAAATCCTTCCCCTCCAAAAGCTGTATCTCCTGCACATGCTTTACGGGCTTTAAGCCTTCCTCAGATTTCCCATCCCCGTAAGGGTCGTCTTTCTCGTTGACTGGCCCCTGCCATGCGGCAAGGTACGCCATCCCCATGGTGTATTCCCCGCCCTCGGTCTGTTTCCGGGAAAACCCATTCTGAAGCGTCATATGGTCCGGGGAAAATTCCCGGGTTTCCTCCGGGAGCAAGGTTGATTCCATAGCGGAAAGGGCGGCAAAGGCCCAGCATGTCCCATAAGGCCCCTGGTTTTTCACGCCCGACGCCCGCTTTTTGTCCCGCAAATCATATTTCAAGGGCAGGATGCTGCTTTCCTCGGCGGTATTTACAGCAACGGCCTGATTTTTTGAAATATCCCAATTATAATTAAACTTTAGTTTTTCTGCAACAATATCTGCTGCTACATAGTATTCTCCATCTATCAGGGCCATTGGGGATGTAATTTCTTCCTTTTTCCCATTTACCTCCACCTGCGCCTTTTCTAACTGGAAGGAAACCATATCGGAATGTTTTTCCAGCACCAGCGTCTTCTCCCCATATAAATGGGCGCTGCAATGGAACAGGTCCCCTAAGGCGGAAAAAGGCACCATGATATTTAAATTCCCATCCATGAAAATGCCATGTTCCTTATTTGTCAGCTCTTTGTTGTCCACGGTCAGGGTAAGTGTACTTCCGTTTACGCTCTCTACAATCAGCGGGTTCCAGATTTCCTCTTTTAAGTTGGCGCCCCGGAACCTTACTACCTTCTCATTCTTCCCTCCCGGGCTTGTAAATTTTACCATAGCTGCCAGCAGAAGGAGCATTGCCATAATTATGTATCGTTTCGACTGTTTCACTCAGCTACCTCTGCCTTCCTCTGTCCCCTTCCGGAAGGCCGCAAATTGTCCTTTCCCGTCATCTTTCTTCTGCCCCCAGCCGCTGCCGGTTCCGTTTCGGGGGCTTTGGCCCGATATATTGGTAAAAATACGTTTTCAGCATCCCATTGTAAATCTTGCGGTTTTTGTCTGCTTTTTTCCCAATATATTTTTCTGCGTCCTCAAAACCGCTCAGCAAATAAGCAGACCAGCTATCCAGCCGCCCTATGGCTTCCCCAATCTCTGCGTACAGCTTATGGAGCGCCTTCTTGTCCTCCATCCGCTCCCCATACGGGGGGTTGCTGATTAAAAACCCGTATTTTTTCGGATGGTTCAGCCCGCTGACTGGCCGCTGCTGGAAATGGATCAGATGGTCCACCCCGGCCCGCGCCGCATTTGCCCGGGCTGCTTTTACAATTTCCCCGTCAATGTCATATCCCTGGATGTCGGTGGAAATTTCCTTATTTACCAAATCATTGGCTTCTTCCGAACTTTCATACCATAATTTCCGGTCTATCAGGCCTGTCCATGTTTCCGCCGTAAATTCCCGGTCCATGCCCGGCGCAATATTGGCTGCAATCATGGCTGCTTCTATGGGAAATGTGCCGCTGCCGCAAAAAGGATCTACCAGAATCCTGTCCCCTTTCCATGGGGTCAGCAAAATCAAAGCTGCAGCCAGCGTTTCCGTAATTGGCGCCTTGCTCGCCAGCAGCCGGTAGCCCCGCTTGTGCAGGGAATCCCCAGAAGTGTCAATGCCTACTGTTACTTCATCCTTCATAAAAAACAGGCGCAAGGGGAACTCCGCGCCGGATTCCTCAAACCAGCTTTTATGGTACTTCTGCTTCAGCCGCTCTACCATTGCCTTTTTCACAACGGACTGGATATCGGAGGGGCTGAAAAGCTTGCTCTTAATGGAGGAGGCTTTGGCAACCCAGAACCTGCCGTCCTCCGGGATATAATTTTCCCAGGGGATTTCCCGGATGCCCTGGAACAGTTCTTCAAATGTTTCTGCATGGAACTGGCCTGCTTTCAGCAGTACCCGCTCTGCGGTGCGCAGGAACATATTCCCGCGGCAGATGGCTTCCGCGTCCCCTTCAAAGGTAACGCGCCCATTTTCCACATGGGTAATTTCATACCCAAGGTCATATATTTCTCTTTTTAAAACCGCCTCCAAGCCAAAATGGCAGGGGGCAATCAATTCTGCTTTCTTCATTTCCATTCTCCTATAAGCTGCGCCGCCGGACTCCCGCGCCGGAACGCGGCTGCAACAGCAGCTATTTTCCCTGCGCGCAGAGTATACCTTTGGCACCTGAATCCTGATAAGACAAAAACCGGAAGACCCTAAGAATATATTATCTTCTCACCTTCCGGCTGTCAATGATTTTATATTTCTATTTTTGGAGCACCGCCTGTATCCCGCCGACCAGCGTTGCCGCCCGGATGCCCTCCCGGCCCAGCTCCTTTGCCGCCAGCAGGCTGCTGGAGCCCCTGTCGCAGTACAGCAGGTACAGTTTATCTTTTGGCAGGTATTTCTTGTACATCCCCAATTCCTCAAAAGGTATGTTCCGCGCCCCTTCCACATGGACTTCTTCAAATTCCTCTTTGCTGCGCAAATCTATGACCCATGCATCTGGGCGTTTCCGGTACTGGTTAAATTCCCGGATGCCGATTGTCTGAAATTCCATACTCTCACCCCTTACGCAGAAAATCCCAATGCCATGGCAGGTTGGAAGGATTTTCCAATATAGTAAAAACAGATTACCGGGACACCTGTGCCCTGGTAATCTGTTTCTACACTAGATATACTATGCAGTTTGCTTTTCTTGGTGCTTCTTATTTCTCGTAAGAATCGTGGCAGTTAGAGCCGCTGGCATTGCTTGCCTTATTGCTGGACTTGTTCTGGGAAGCATTCTTTGTGCTGTTTTGGGAGTAAGCATTCTTTGTGCTGTTCTGTGAAGATGTGTTCTTCATCCCAGATTCATTTGTTGTGCCGTTTGTGCTTTTGTTCTGCATATCACTGTTTTTTGCCATTGTTTTTTCCTCCTAATCTTTAATGCCTTCCTAGTATCTGTAATGCAGGGATTTTTATGCATAAAAATTTTTTTCGATTTTTTTCATTTTTCTCTTGCAATTTTCGACAAGCTGTACTATAATAACACTTGTAAGAAGGATTTCACCTTCTGAAATCTTTTTTACTAAGTTATACCCCTTATTAATTATTTATACTCCCCTCATAGAAGATGCCAGCGGCTCCCCCGCTGGCATCTTCTCATTATTAAAACAAAGTGTTTCCTGCCTTAAAGTCAAATACCCCGCAGCAATCTACGGGGCATGACCTGGCTTGTTCTTTCCGCCCCAAGGGGGCGGGGTATTTTCCCCTCGCGGCATTCGCCAAATATCCGCGCGAGCGCGGCTGCTTGGCTCATTGCTCGCGGGAATAAAGATTTTTGCAAAAAAGAAACGGGCACGCCCCTACATATCGTAGAAATCCTTATTTGCCTGCAGTTCTTCCGTAATCTCCCCGCCCTTTTTCTGGTACTTGTCATACCACAGCACCATATGGCGCGCTTTCCGGTCTTTGAGGATTTCATATTTCTCAAACATTTCCCGGTACATGGGGTTCGCTTTCAGTTCTGACCGGATGGCCTTATTAAAGGGGCAGTACCGGAAAATAATATCCCTTGCAACCTTGTTCAGCCGGAAGCTGCCCTTTGATTCATACCGAACCCAGCTCTGGTAATCTTTTACAAAGACCTCCCGGTAATTATTCTTGGACTTGTAAAGGGCATTTTTAATCTTTTCCTTAGCGTCCGCAGACAAATCGTGGTTCTTCCGGTAGTACTGGATATAGTCGCTGTATTCCGAAGTCAGGGACGCTTCTGTAATGTCGTTCCAGCGCACCCCCTGGATTTTCCGGCACATTTCCCAACGGAACCGCCCGCAGACCTCTACCATCATTTCCCCTAAATCCGTAACTGTCAGGATTGGGAAAATCGTCCTGGCCTGCGTATCTTTTTTGATCCCAGCCGTTTCCTGCCACATCATGGCCTTGCTCCCTGCATTTGGCATAAGGATAATATAAGGAAGCACTTCCTTCTGTATCATTTCCATATTGACCTCATGCTCTGGGTCTGAGAAGCCAACCTCCCGGTAAAACAGGGAAAAATCAATTTTCCGTATTTCATCCAGCGCATCGTTGGCCTTCTTTGCCGTAATCAGCATATTTTCCGGCGTGCCGATAATATCGTCTTTGTACAGGATGGGGCAGAAGGTGGAAATTTTCCCATAAGTTGCCCGGTTGGTAGAAACAAACATATTTTCCATCTCAAATTTTAATTTCGCCCGGTTGTCCTTTGCCAATATTGGCACATCGGCAGCGGTAATCTTCCCCGTCTTTTTCTGCTCGTTCAGGTATCCGGTGTAATCCATGTCAAACTCATTTCTGGAAGGCTCATTTTTCCCATGGTAAATGCTCAGCAGCCACTCGTAAGCCGTAAACACATTATCCGCCTTGCACTGGCGCATCTTCCCTGCCAGCCCAAACAGGCTGCGGGTGTTCTCTTTCCCTGCCATCTCCTCGTCCATAAAGCCAAAGTTCAGGAACATCTTCACGGAAGTAGGCATATAATTCCCATCCAGGGAGCGGAAAAACGCCAATTCGTAAATGCTGTAAAAGTCGTCCGTCAGTTTCCGGCGCAGCTTGCGCACATCGTCGGTCGTGGCAAGTATGTCCGGCAAATCCTTGTATTCCTGAAGGGAAGCCCGGAAACTCCTGGCCTTCTCCTCCTCATACCCAGAGTACTCCAGAATCTGGCCTAAGTAGTCAATCCCTTCTTCAAAAGGCTCTGCCGGTTCTTCCTCCTCGCCATCTCCCTGCCCCTGGGCTGCCTTTGCAAAATCATACGCCTTGTATTCCGAAAAGCATGGTCTCATCAAAGATTCCGGGTAAAGTCCGCTCTTTTTGGCAAAATCCATCAGTTCCGCAATCTTCTGCTGCACCGGCGCAAGATCCCCGCCCATAAAAGCCGCCTTTTTGGCAAGCTCAAAATACATGAAAAACAGGCTATCCGGGGACTGGGACAGCAACAGTTCCCGGTTTCCTTTCAGGTAGCCTTTCAGCGCCCCAACCAGCCCCAGGGCCTGTTTCATCCAGCAGGCCGCATTGGAAACCGCCCCAATCCCAAGCACATAGTCCCTTGCCAAATGCTGGTCCATGGCTGCTAAGGATAGGCCAGACATCCTCTCATAATATTCCCGCACCCAAGGGTCCAACTGCCCTTCCAACTCCACAGGGGCAAATTCACGGAGCCCGGGATGGGCTTTTTCCGGCAGCTTATAATCGCTGCACAGCTTCCGGTAAGCCCCATAGCTCCCTGCAAGGAATTTGTAAAACTCATGCGCTTTCTTATAAAATATGGCGTACCTGCGCACCAGCATATTTGCCTGATGCATTGCCCCCATGGCAAAAACCGCCACATATTTTTCCTCCTGTGCAAATATCTTCTTATAATCATCCGGCGACTGGTAAGGGAACCCGTAAAACACACAGTCTGCATTTGCCACATAGTCGCAGCCATAGCTGCCAGAAAGGCTTTCCATCAACCCGATAATGCTGCCTGCCTCCATGTTAAATTCGTCATTTTCTGAAACTGCACGGACACTCCCCTGCAAAATAATAAACAGACCCTTTAATTTGTCCCCTTTTTTTAAAAAATGTTTCCCTTTGCTTACCTTTACCGTTTCCATGTCTGTCCTCCTGCACAATCTATATATACTTTAGTACTCCATCCAGATAGGAATTAGATTTGTGCTTTGCATGATTCGTACCAGTGCTAGGCAAAATTTCGACGGCGATGCGGTGGCATCGTCTAGAAATTTTAACGACGCAATGGCGCGGAGCAGGCAAGGAACAAGTCTGATTCCTGTCTGGATGGGGTACTAGCGCTTGTTTCCAAAAAATAAGGAATAAAAAAGCATTACTAAAATTACCGGCACCAAAATAGGCAGCAGGAACGCAACCACATTCGCTACAACCACGACTATAAGGACTGCAGCCAAAACCAGCATCAATTTCCCGAACCAGCTATTCAGCTTCATCCTGCCGAACCGCACGTCCCATCCGTCCTGCCCCGAATACTCTGCCCGGAAGCCCCTGCCTGCGCCTGCGGGCTGCCCGCCATAGTCCCCGGAATAGTACTGCCCCTGGGAAGCCCCCACCTTATCCGATGTATCTATCAGCGTCTTTGCAATCAGCCTTGGGTTCCCAAGCTGGGCTGTCACTTCTTCTTCGCTTTTCCCTTTTCTGGATTCTTCCATAATATAATTATCGTAATACTTTATGTTTTCGTTTACTGCGGCCTGGCCTATTTCACCCTGCAGGGCAACCTGCAGCTCGTGTAAAAATTCCTTTCTCGTCATGAAAGCTCTCCTACCTGTACATTTCATTCAGCCAAATTTACACATTCCCACGGGCTTTGCAGCAAGTGCAAAGCCCTGCGCTGAACGGTTACATATTTTATCAGCTATCTGTTATTCTATCACACTATGATATTTTTTTCACCATATTTCCAAAATTATTTTCAAAAATCTATTGACAAATGGAGGAATCTGGAGTAAGATAATAAACGTTCCATGAGGAACAGATAATATGTGTGTGTAGCTCAGCTGGATAGAGCACTTGGCTACGGACCAAGGTGTCGGGAGTTCGAATCTTCTCACGCACGTAGAAAAGGATTCCGCTTGCAGTAGTAAGCGGAATCTTTTTTTGTCTTATAGGATTAGGATGCCAAAAGGGATCGGGTGCAGCGCTCCCTTTTGGCACCTTAATCCTTATAGGAAAGGCCTTTTCACGCCCTGGCATGAAAAGGCCTTTCCTATAAGATGAAAAAATAATATACGCACAAACGTGGCTGTCTGGCTCATTGCCCACGGAAATAATTCCACGCCCCTGCTCTCATTTGGCTGGAAAAGCCGGAACCTGCCTGCTGTATTAACCTTCCCCTTCAAATACCTCTTTCAGCTTTTCCTGAATCTCTTTCACCGCCACCATATTGTTCAGCCCGATTGCCTTCCCTGCCTTTTCTGCATTTGGCAGAAGGTCCGCGCTGCAGATAAAGAGGTCTGCTGCGCCCTGGACTACATCGTCAATGGTAGAATGGTCCACGGTTACGCCTTCTATCCCCAGATTTTTCAGGGCTTTTTTTACATTCATTTCCATCACAAAGGACGTCCCCAGCCCAGATCCGCAAAAACACATTATTTTCTTAATCATTTCAGTTTCCTCCTGTCTTTTATTGTTCCTGTTTCTGCCCCTTGTTCCCGCCAACCAGATTGTAAATAATTGGGAGCAGGAATAAGGCAGTGATAATCCCAAGCAAAACGTTGCCGCTTACAAGCTTTGTCAGGTTCCCAAACACAATGCCTACAATCGTAAAATCCGTATCAGAAAAAGTCGTATTTGCAAACCCCATAGAACTCAATACCGGATACATCCCCGCAATCAGGAACGTGGCCACCACGCCATGGACAAACGCCCCAGCGACGCAGCCTTTCAGCCCGCCCCGGGCATTGCCGCAGACGCCTGCCGTCGCCCCGCAGAAGAAATGGAGGACCGCCCCTGGAAGGATCATGGCAACTGCAATCCCTGCATTCCCCATCAGCGCAAGCACTGCCAACGCTGCAATCCCTCCTATAAAGGAGCAGAAAAACCCAATTAAAACTGCATTGGGAGCATATGGAAATACAATCGGGCAGTCAAGGGCCGGCTTTGCATTCGGCACAAGCTTTTCAGAAATGCCCTTAAAGGCCGGGACAATTTCATTAATCAGCATACGCACCCCTGACAGTACGATATAAATGCCTGCGGAAAACGTAATGGACTGCAGTACGGAATAAATTACCCAGTTTTCTTCGCCAATAATCTCCGCCGCTTCTGCCGGGGAAGAAAATACCGCAGCCCCAGCTACTATGATATAGCACAGGAACATTGCAAGGGCAATTGAAATTGTATTTTCCCTCAAAAATGACAATGTAGTGGGGAATTTGATATCCTCTGTCGTCGGGCTGCCTTCCTTTTTGCCAAACAATTTCCCAATCTGGGCGCTCAGCCAATAACATCCGCTCCCAAAATGCCCAAGGGCAAGGGAATCGTCCCCTGTGATTTCTTCAATCGTAGGCTGCATCAGCGCCGGGAATACAGTCATTACAAAACCCAGCAGCAATGCCCCTGCAAGAATCAGCTTTGGGCCGGAAAGCCCGCTGATGGACATAAGGATGGAAATCAGGCATGACATATACAGCGCATGGTGCCCTGTGAGAAAAATATATTTCAGCCTTGAAAACCTTGCAAGCAGGATGTTGGCGCACATCCCCAGCGCAAAGATCGAAGCCGTCTGCACTGCATAACTGTTCAATGCCAATGAAGTGATTGCCTCATTATTCGGCACAACGCCTTCCACCTGGAAAGCCGCCTGAAATAAATCGCCAAAGGGGATAATAGATTTCTGGACAACCTCCGCCCCGGCATTCAGCACAATAAACCCAAGTATTGTCTTAATTGTCCCTTTCACGCATGTCTGTGCGTCCTGGCGCTGGAGCAGCAGGCCCAGCAGTGCAATCAGCCCAACGAAAATTGCCGGCGTGGAAAGCACCTGCTGAATAAATTGTAACATACCAAGCATAGTTTTACTCCTTTTCTCTCTCCTGTCTTAGATACGTTCAAAATAGCGGTATAATGTGGCTGCATCTTCCGATGCAAGTATTTGGCCCACTGTATCTTCGTCAGACAATAATTCTGAAATCTGTACCAGTGCGTCCAAATGGCTGTTGTTATCCTTCGCAGCCAAAGCCACAAATAACCTAGCCGAAGCTTCCCTTCCCTCAAATTCAATATCCTGCCGGAATAATGTAATGCTTATCTGTGTTTCAATTGTCCCCTGTTCCGGCCTTGCGTGCGGCAGCGCAATATGTTCCGCAATAATGATATAAGGCCCTAGCTTTTCTACATTTTCAATAATCCCTTCTTTATAGCAGCTTTTCACATAACCTCCCTGCTCCAAGGGCAGCACGGATATTTTGATTGCATCCCGCCAATTGCCGGGTGTTTCACAGATCTGCACATTTTCCCGCTTCAGAAGCCCCATATAATATCTCCTCCTTCCTGTTTTTGTTGCCCTTCGGCCCTGTCCATCTGAACTGGCCTTATCGTACCATCCAGCCGCCCCCAAGGGAAGTCCAGAAAATGTACCCGCCCTGTGCAAACAGCTTCACAGGGGGCAAGGGGAATCCCCTCCATTTCCCAGGAGCTGATGGACCGCCAATAAGGCTTCTTCCGGGGAACTGCACTTTAAAAGCGCTCCAATGGTATTTGCGTTGCTGACAAGCTCCAGTATGTCCTGCAGCATTTTCAAATGCTTCTCCTGGTCCTCAGCGGCAAGCATAATGATAATGCTGGCCTTTCTTTCTTCGGAAAAAATAACCGGCTCCTTACAGACAACGAATGAAATGTCTAGTGCATTGACGCCGTCCTCCGGCTTGGCATGTGCTAAAATCACCCGGTCCGTCAAAAACATATACGGCCCATAATACTGCAGTTGGGAAATGATGGCGTCAAGGTATCTCTGTTCTATGCTCCCGCTGTCAATCAGGCTCTGCCCTGCGATACGGATGCCCTGCTGCCAGCCGCATGTCCCGGAAATAATCTGGATCCTGTCTGCATCCAGCAGTTTGCACAGCCCCAGCTCCAGTTTATCCTCAATTTCAAATTCCCAAATCCCCCCTTGCAGGTACGCCGTCAAATCATTGAGCAGTTCTTTATAATTTCGGGGGTCTACATAATTTTTTACCACCTGGAAAATCTGCTCCCGCCGGATTTCAATCTGCTTTGGCGCAATCAGCTTGTGGTTTAAAATGCCCCTTCGGTCAAATTCCGTCAGGATAGGGTGCACCACAATGTTTGGCACCACGCTGTTTATTTTCACAGTGGAAATCACCAAGTCGCACACATCCTGCACATTCATCAGCCCAATTGCCGCACGCACGTCCACAATCTCGGCAAAGGGCAGCAGCTTCTGCACCTCCCGTTTCAGCATATTCCCAGTAGCTGTCCCATTTGCACATACAATCAAAATCCGGAGCCTTTGGCTGTCCCCCTCTGATATTTTCAGAAAACTTCCGAAATGGAGGGATAAATATGCAATTTCACTATCCGGGATTGGCCCTCCGATACTGGTTTCCAGCTTTTTCACCACTGCGGAGGTAATGGAAAATAAATCAGGGTATTCCTTAACAACATCCTTCCCCATCAGGTTCCCAATCTGGATCCCATACTGATAGCGGTAGAGGGAAGTGCTTAAATGCAGGAACAGCGCACGTTCCAACGCTTCCCGTTCTTCAAATACAACGCATGCTATTTTTTCAAATTCCGTAATCAGTTCTTTGGCCAAGTCATGGATATAGCCTTTCGACGGGTTCGCAAAAAATTCCGTAGGCACTGTATTTATGCGGGAACCCAGCAGGTGCAGCGCAAGGTAACTCTGTTCTTCCAAAGGCAGGTCCGGGAAAAAAGACCTGGCAAGCCCGTACTCCCTTGTCTTCTGCATTTCCGATGCCTTTAGGCCGGGGAATAAAATCGGGTGCTGGTGCCTGTACAGGATGGGGATCAGGGCAGCCAGGGAAAACAGCACCCCATCCACGTAATTAATGCCTAACGCCGCTTCAATCTCCTTCATTTTCCCATAATAGCCCTTGATTTTTTCCGGCTGGAAAAACCGGAAAGCGCCGCTTTGGAACAAAGGGGACATTTCGCTGAAATACAGCATGAACAATGCCCGGATCCGCACAGGGTCCCCTGCCATCTGGTAGCCCAGCCGCGCTTGGTAATCCAGCTTCAATTCATACTGCCCCAATTGTTCCGCCACAGCCTTTAGGTCCTTAAACACCGTATTCCTGCTTACCTCAAAGCACTCCGTCAACTGTTCCAGATACACCGGGCTTTCCGAATATATGATATAGCAGACAATGCCCTTACACCGTTCTTCCGGGGAAAAAATATAGGCTTGGCCTGCGTTGTCCGTTTCCAGGTAAGCCTGAATTTCTTCCCTCTCCCCATATGGCACAAACAGCCCTTTTTCCCTGACAATTTCAAGGGCAGGCAGCCCCGCTTGCTCCAGCCATATATTTACCTTGCTGATATCGTAATAAACAGTACGCCTGGAAACATCCAATGCTTTCGCAAGGTGGTTCAAGGACAGGTAATCCGACTGTGTCAATAATACGTCCAGCAGCCTTTTGCTCCTCGCTGACATGTAAAGCAATGACATACTAATCTGCCTCCTCTGCTCCTGATATGTATTCCCAATTAATGAGGTTAGGACGCCAAAAGCATCCTAACCTTAATTATAAAATGCAAAAAGAAACATTACAACGGCGGCTGAATCCCTGTTCTTGCACAAACCCTGTGCAGGGAAGTGGCCTTGCCTCCCCAACGCATGCAGGCTGGGCAGGATTTTAGGAAAAAAATAAGGGGCAATTCTATGCCCCCTGCCAACGGCCCAGCTTTGGCATCTCCACTGCCCTGTCGCATACCTTCCCAGCCAGCGCCAGGTTATGGGTAATCACTAAAAGCCCCATCCCACGGCTTTTTGCTTCTTCCAGGATAACCCGCCAGATTTGCGCCTGGGTAATGACGTCCAGCATGGTTGTAATTTCATCACATACCAGGAATTTCGTCTGGGGCCCCAACATGCGCGCAATGCAGAACCGTTGGAGCTCCCCGCCGGACAGCTCAATGGGCCACCGCTTCATCCAAGCCTGTTCAATCCCCATTTTCTGTAAAAAAGGCCCGTCCGGCTCCCAGCATTCACGGAGGGTTTTTTCCATTTTCCAGCGGGGGTTCACTGCCCGTTCCGGGTGCTGGCTGACCATCTGGACGGGGCAGCAGCCTGTTTTTGGCAAAGGCCGGCCTTCCCAAAGCACTTCCCCCTGCACTGGCGTTTCATACCCTGCCAGAATCCTTGCCAATGTGGTTTTTCCATAACCAGAAGGCCCCGTCAGCGCTACCCGCTCCCCAGCCCCTATTTTTATGTTAACGTCTTTCAGAACCCATGGGGCACCCTTCCCATAACGGAAACAGACACCCCGGGCTTCCAACCCCGGCCCTGTTTTTTTATTCTGCATAAATGCACCTCACTTCCCCGCCCCGCAGCGTCCGCATTTCCACCTTCCCTGCACAGGCATCCGTCCGTTTCGGGCAGCGGCCCGCAAAGAGGCATCCGGGCGGCAGGTTCCCGGCATAGGGCTGGCTCCCGGCAATGGGGCAAAAACCATTTTGGGGCAGCGCCTGTAAAAACGCTTTGCTGTAGGGATGGCGGAGCGCTGAACCGTCCCCGGAAAAATCATCTGCCGGGGCGATTTCCATCACGCTGCCTGCATATAGCACGGCAATCCGGGCAGCTACCTGAAAAGCCAAGTCTATGTCATGGGTAATCAGCAGCACGCCGCAGCCTTCCGCTGCCAATTCCCGGAAATTTTCCATGGTTTCCTTTGCCAGCGTTTCCGAAAGGCCCGGCGTAGGCTCATCGGCTACCACCAGCTTTACCGGCTCCATTACCGCCCCGGCAATGAGCACACGCCTGGCCATACCGCCGGAAAGCTGGCAGGGATACAGCCCTGCCACGGATTCCTCCAGGCGGTACCGTGCAAATACCTGTTTCCGCCTGGCCATCCGCTGCTTTTTCTCCCGTCTGGCCCCCGTCCCAAGCACTTGCTTCCCCACCTTCATCAATGGGTCTAAATACTCTACCGACTGGGGGATAAATGCAATGTCCCGCCCCCGCAGCTTCTGCTGGGCGGCGCTATCCAGGCACTGCCCGCAGAAGGCAAGCCTTCCTTCCACCTTTGCATTTCCTGGCAGTATCCCCAAAATGGCATGGGCCAGCAGGCTTTTGCCAGACCCGCTGGCGCCTACCACCGCTACTATCTCCCCGGAGTTTACGGTAAGGGAAAGATGGTGCACCATTTCCAGCCGGTACTTTTCCAGCCCTTTGCCATACATTTCAAAAGAAATGCACAAATCCTCCACTTCCAGCACTGGCTTGTTTTTTTGCCCTTCCATCAGTTCCCTCCCATCCTATGCCTGAATTTTCCCAGCGGCCCCTACTCATTTCCGCTGTTGGGGTTCCACAGGCGTTTTAAATTTTCCCCAGCCACGTCAAACAGCATGACAGCCAACAGCAGCAATAACCCGGGAAATACCGCCAGCCACCAGTTCCCCGCTGCAATATGCTTCATGGATTCTGACAGGATCACGCCAATAGCCGGAACCTCCGGCGGGAACCCAAACCCTAAAAACGTAACGGCCGCCTCATGCATAATGGCATGTGGGAACAGCAGGACCACGCCAATCAGGTAGACCGGGAGCACCTGCGGGACCATATGGTGCCATGCAGCCCACAGCCGGGTCTTGCCCATCCGGTACGAAGCCTGCACATACTGGGCGGAACGGATTTGGAGCACCTCTGCCCGCACCAGCCTGGTTAGTTCCGGCCAATGGGTCAGGGCTACCGCAGCCATTACGCCTTTCTGCCCCCTTCCCATCATAAAGGAAATCAAGACCAGCAGAATTAAATGTGGAATCCCCATGCACAAATCCACGCACCAATTTACAAAACGGTCCGCTATCCCGCCTTTTACCGCAGCCGTCACCCCAAATGCCAGCGCAATCACGGAACTGGCCGCCGAAGCCAGTACCCCAATCCCAATGCTGTTAGAAAGCCCTTTGACGCTGCGGAAAAACATGTCCCTTCCCATCTCGTCCGTGCCGAAAGGATGGGCAAAACAGGGCGCAAGGAACTTTGCGCCGTAATCCACCCCATAGCTTTCCGGGCTTACCAAAAGCCCTGCCAGCAATGCCAGAAGCAAATATGCCGCCGCAAAGCCTATGGAACAGAGGGTTTTCTGCCTGCGGTTCCAAAAACCCCCCATTTTCTTTTTTCCTGTTGCCATTCCATCCCCTGCCTTATCCATAGGAATTCCTCCTGTTTCTTTGTTCTCTTATAGGAAAGACCGTGTTACTGTGAAGTGTTAAAGTGTATGGATTTCCTATAAGAGAAAAACAATTATGCGCAGCTCGCGGAGAGGAAATTTATTGCTGCGCAATCCGCTCGCGCAGATATTTGGCGAATGCCACGAGGGTCAAATATCCCGCCCCTTGGAGCGGAAAGAACAATCCAGGCCATGCCCCGTAGCTTGCTGCGGGGTATTTGACTTTTTGTGGAAAGAACCATTTTCCCGGATTCTCGGGTCTATCACCCCATACAAAATATTTGCAGCCAAATTCCCTATAAATACAAAAGCCGCGCTAAAGACTGCAATGCCCAGCAAAAGCGGCACATCCCCGCCCAAGCCTGCGGCAGTGACTGCGCTCCCGATTCCCGGATAGGAAAATACAGATTCCGCCAGCGCAATCCCCCCAAACAGTTCACTGAAAGAAGCAAACTGCACCGTCACTGCCGGGATGGCAATGTTCTTAAGCCCATGGCGCCTTATCATCTGCCATTTGCCTTCCCCCCTTGCCTTAGCATACAGCATAAATTCACTGTTAAGGATTTCCAATAATTTCTGCCTTGTATACAAAGTGATCTTCCCAACGCCCAAAATGCCCAATGTCATGGAGGGCAGGATCAGGTGGTGGATCCGCTCCCCCAGGGTAACTTCCGAGGCAAGCTTTCCCATAGGGGCTGCAAGGCCAATCGGGAACCACCCTAAATTTACTGCAAAAACGCTGAGCGCCAAAAGCCCCACCCAAAATGTGGGTGAGGACTGGAATACCAGGCAAATGGTTTTTATGGCTTTATCCAGTATGCTGCCCTGAAATGCCGCCGCAGCAATCCCCAGAAGGAAGCCAAAAAGGCCGGAGCTGATCCATGCGGCCAGCATCAGCGCCAGCGAATACTGGAACCGCTCCTGTATCACCTGGAGCACTGGCTGCCGGTAAACAATGGATTCCCCAAAATCCCCCCGCAAGGTATTCCCTGCCCAGGCAAGGAACCGCTCCAAGGGGGGCTGGCCCAGCCCCCAATATTCAGAAATTTCTTCCTTTGCTTCTTCTGAAATCGTAGAATTTGCCCCAATATAAGCCGTCAGCGGGTCAATGGGGGCTTTTGTTACCAAAAGGAACGATACTATGCTGATGGCAATAAGCAGCGTAACCATGCGTACTATTAATAATAAAAGCCTTTTCATGCCCTGTTCCATCCCTTCTTTAAATTCCCATGCCCCTGCTGCATTGCAAATTTGATATCCCGTCAGTCCGCTGTGGAACCTATGAGCTTCCAATCCTTCATATTGCAGATAATCGGGATGCCATGCCCATGGGGGTGGGGAATCTGGGTATCCATGGAAATATCCAGCCTGTCGCTGATGAAATAGCAATGCTCAATATTTGCCAGGTACAGGTAGGGGTAATCCTCCGCATAAGCCGCCTGCGCCTTTTTCCATGCTGCAACCGCCTGTTCCTGGGTATTGGCGGAAATAGCTTCCGCTATCAGCCTGTCCACTTCCTGATTTTCATACCCGCTGGGGTTTGCATAAGGCTGCACGGTAAAACGCCCGGACTGGAACTGGTTGCCAATTACTATGGGGCTGAACTGCCCGAATCCCCAGACCGCCCCCTGGGTATTTGTTTTTTCCACGATTTCGTCCCATGTTGCCTGCTTCACGGTAATGGAAATACCCAAATCAGCCGCCGATTCCGCTGCCGCCGCCGCCAGCATATAGCGGTCCTGCTCGTCAGCAGGGGTATACACCTCAAAAGCACATTCCACCCCATTTTTTTCGCGGATGCCGTCCCCGTCCGTGTCCGCCCAGCCGCTTTCCTCAAGAAGCCCCTTGGCTTCCTCTGCCCGGGAATCCTCATATTCTGCCGTATTTCCCCAGATTAAATTTCCTGTCCATCCTACTGCCGGCTTCCCAACACCATGGAAGGCGTTTTCAATGATCTGCTGGCGGTCAATCCCGATTGCCAGGGCTTTCCGCACCGACACATCCGATGTCACCGGATTCCCCACTTCCACCTGTTCCCCATTAGCATTGGTAAACGTCCCAGGCTCCCGGCAGGGAAGGCTGATATTCCTCACATCCATGGTTTCCAGCTTTTCCATATGCATCCCTTCCACGGATTCTGCCGCATAGGAAGGCTGCACCATAACCACGTCCAACTGCCCGGACCTGGCGTTGGAAAATGCCGCCTCATTGTCCATATCCACAAAGGTAACGCGTTTAATTTCCGGCGCCCCTTCAAAATAACCCTCATTGGCTTCTACAATCAATTGCTGCTCCGCGTCATACTGCACCACTTTCCATGGGCCCGTCCCCACTGGCATTTGGTCGAAGGCTGCGCTGTCATACCCATCCTTTGGCACAATCCCAAGCTGGGCCGTACTGTCCAAAAATGGGGAATACGGCTCCTTCAGGGTAAACTTCACTGTATATTCATCCACGGCTTCCACCTTCTTCACTTTAGAAAGGTCGACCTCCCCATTCTGCCCCTGGTTTTCCATCACAGTTTGGTACGTAAATACTACGTCCTCCGCGCGAAACCCGGAACCATCCTGAAACTGGATCCCTTTCTTTAAATGGTAAGTATAAGCCAGGGAGTCCTCAGAAATTTCCCAGCTTTCCGCCAAATCCCCTTCATACTCCGCCTTTGGGTTCACCCGCACCAGCCCATTGCTGATAAAATCGTAACCATAGGAAAAGCTGCCCTTGACAGGGTCCAGGGAACCATCCCAAAACCCATGCCCCACATAGCAGACAATACCAGTTTCATTTTCCTGCCCCCGGCTGCCTGCAGCGCCATCCCCGGCTGCCGCCCCAGTTCCGCACCCTGTAAAAACACTCCCCAAAACGAAAAGAATGGATACCATCCCAATTATTTTTTTCCGCATGTCCTTTCTCCCTGTTCCCTATAAATTTTTCCCATAACAGGAACTTTTACAGTGACAATATGCATAAACCGCCCAAGGCGTGCCTTAAGCAGCTCTTATTGTACCATAAGGGAAAAAAAGAAAGAAGCCTCCCGGGGGGATATTTCCGGGAAGCTCCAAAATATAAGGGCATATCCTGCCTTTAAGAAAGATATTTCTGCAAAGTACGCATACACTCCTTCAAATCAATTGGTTTTGCAATATGTGCGTCCATCCCCACCTCAAGGCAGTGCTGGGCGTCATCGGAAAAGGCGTCTGCCGTCATTGCAATAATCGGCAGCCCATTGTCAGAACGGTCCAGTTCACGGATTGCAACGGTAGCATCGTACCCATTCATCACTGGCATACGGATATCCATGAGGATGGCTTCGTAGAACCCAACCTCAGAAGCCTTGAATTTTTCAAGGCATTCCTTACCATTGATGGCACGCTCCAGGATAAGCCCTACCGAAGCTAAGATTTCACTGATAAATTCCCAGTTTACATCAATGTCCTCTGCAAGGAGCACATGCTTCCCTTCAAAGTCAATGACTTCTTCCTCCTCTTTTTCCTCGTTGGAAATACCCTCCATGTATTTCCGCAAATACATATATAGGGTGGACTTAAAGAGGGGCTTGGAAATAAAGCCTTCAATTTCGGACGCGTCCACTTCTTCCTCCAATTCGCTCCAATCATAGGCGGAAATCAGGAAAGCAGGGATATTATTGCCTTCCGTCACGCTCCTCATTTCACGGATCACCTGGATTCCCGTCATATTTGGCATTTTCCAGTCAACCATCACAAAATCATAATCGTTGTTCTGCAAATGCCTGTCCTCTATCATGCGCACCGCCTGCCTGCCGTCAAGGGACCATTCCGTATGGACGCCCATTTCCTGCAGGTTGGACACTGCGCTGGTGCAGAGCTGTTCATTGTCGTCTACCACCAATACGTCCCAGTGGGGGAGCATCATGTCCTTTTCATCAATTTCTGATTTCTTCAAATCAAGGGAAATATGGAACCTGCTCCCTTTGTCCAGCTCGCTTGTCAGCTCAATCGTGCCTTCCATCAAATCTATAATTGCCTTTGTAATGGACATCCCAAGCCCAGTCCCCATAATCTTGGCTACCTGGTCGGAATCCTCCCGCTCAAAGCTGTCAAAAATCTTCCGCTGGAATTCCTCCGTCATTCCAATCCCTGTGTCTTCCACAATAAAATGGGTCCTTACATAATCATTCCCCTTGGGGGACTCCTCCTGATACAGATAGACGTCAATCCTCCCTCCCTCCGGCGTAAACTTCCCTGCATTGGAAAGGAGGTTCAAAAGCACCTGGTTCAAGCGCACGGAATCGCAAAATACATTCTCCGACAGGATGGACTGGATAAAAATATCAAAATACTGCCCTTTTACTTTTACCTGGGGCTGCATAATATTTACAATGTCATCCATGGTTTCCCTCAAGGACATCTGGTTCATGTTCAGCGTCATCTTGCCGCTCTCAATTTTGGACATATCCAGCACGTCGTTAATCAGCCCCAGCAAGTGTTTACTGGACAGTTTTACTTTATTCAGGCAGTCAATCAGACGATCTGGGTCCTGTATATTTTTCAGGGCAATCTCCGTCATCCCGATAATCGCATTCATCGGCGTCCTGATATCATGGCTCATGCTGGACAAGAACTCGCTCTTGGCCCGATCTGACTGTACAGCCTTTTGCTGGGCGTCATACAACCTGTCCATCTGTTGGGCAGAAAACCGAAAGTACTTATAAAATACATAGGACATAGACAGAAGGATTGTAAGGGAAGATGCAAGCATTATCCCTATCCGCTGGAAATCCAAATCACTGATTGGCCTTTCCATTGCTTCGCTCTGCATTACGGTAATCAGATACCAGTCAAGGTTTTCTGAAATAGGCGTACAATAGGTATACCTTTTTTCCCCATTGATTATTACCATCCTGGAATAAGGCTTCCCTTCCTCAATCGCCTGTTTCAGCCCTTCTATGTATTCTTCCGCTTCCTTATCTGTTTTTCCTTCCACTTCCATGAAAATGCGCTCAAAGTAGCTTTCCCGGAAGGCATCGCCGCTCCGGATTACGAAGTTCCCATCTTCATCAATAATATGGGAATAAATCAAAGTATCATCGGAGTCCAGAAAAAGCGCTTCTTTTAAATAATCCATGGGAATCCCGGCAACTATTGCAACGCTCTGTTTCCCGCCTGCCATCGGATATCCTGCTTCCATCCCCAGCACAAGCATCTTTTCCCCCTGGCTGTTTGTCCCTATCACAACAACATCGCCGTCTGTTTTCAGGGATTCTAAAAGCTTATCGTTTGGGACGTCTACCTTCCCTCCATAAATGGTTTCCAAATCCCCGTTTTCTGCACACAGTGCAAGGAAACTGAATTCCCTGACTTCTGCGCTGAGCTTCAGTTCCTCTTTCAGGCTGTCCCCATATTCCGAATATTCCGGCGGGGTCCTTTTTACAATCCCTTCTATCTGGTTCAACCGGAGGCCTACAATAGTAGAAAACTTCTGCTGGAGCTGGGTATTCATTTCCGACATATAGATTTCACTGATTTCATCAATGGTCTGTACCGTTTTATCCCCCATAATCAGCACTAGGACAATAAACACTATAATACAGACAGTGATTACAAAAACAAAGCTGTTCCTCAAAAATTTCCTGATATTTTTTTCCATGCCATCCTCCATCCCATGTACCTTGCCGCAAACAGGCGTCCCCTGTTAATTGTATGGCTCCATTTTGCCGTAATACCGGTCAATATCCTGTTTACAGCCTGCAAGGAGCCCCATTACCTCCGGCCGCACCGAACCCTGGTCCCTCGCCAACATGCCCCGGACAAACTCAAACTGCAAATCATTGTGTTCACGGTAACGGTAAAACAAATTGTCAAACTCATCGGCCAGCTTGCACATCTGGGTGAAAATGGTATTGTTTTTTCCTACTAATTTGTTCGGGAACCCATTGCCGTCGTACCGCTCATGGTGATGGGCGCACATATCTGCGCATACCTGCACGAAATATTCGCAATGCTTGGAATAATTCAGCCGGACAATGCTTGCCCCCGACCATGTATGCCCATAAATATCGTTGCTCATCTCATCCTGTTTTGACGCCTTAAACTTAAAATTATTTGGCAGCAGCATGTTTCCGATATCGCAAAAAAATGCCGCCCTGCTTATCATCCCTATTTGGATTTTTTCTTCCTCGGACGTCTGCCCCCTGGTCCCTAAATACTGTTTCAGCAAAATTTCCATCAAGTCTGACATGCGCTCATAATGGCCGCTGTCCTGCCCAAAATTTTTCAGGAACCTTCGGTAAACATTGTCTAAATCCGCTATGTATTTCTCCGTTTCCTGAATGTCCTCCTCGGAAAGGCTGCCGTACCCAAGCATACCCATCTTAGCTTCCAGCCGCCACAGGATATCTTCCCGTTCAAAAGGCTTTTTAATAAATCCGGAAACATGGTACTGCGCCGCATTGGCTACATTCTGCCTTGTGGCCTCCGCTGTAATCAGGTATACTGGTATGTCTTCCATTTTATATTTTTTCATCTGCTCCAGCATACCAAACCCGTCCATGACAGGCATGGACACATCCAGCAGGATGGCGTCCAGCACCCCGCTCCCATTGCGGATTTGGTCAAGGCCGTCCGATCCGTTTTCCGCCTCAATAATGGAAAACTCCTCCCCCAGGATACTCCTAAGGACACCCCTGTCTATTTCAGAATCATCAATTATTAACAGTTTATTCTCTTTCTCAGCCATTTTGTTATCTTCCAGGTTCTTTATTTGCCCGCTGCATGCTTTTCAATCACGCCCAGAATCTGTTCCTGGACCGGAAGCAGCTTCACTAAAATCTCCCTTGCCTGTTCCGGTTCGCCTTTGCGCAGCAAATCTACAATTTCTCCATACCCTTCGTACAGGGGGGTAATGGACAGGTTGCCGGCAGCGCCTTTGATTGCATGGGCAACTTCGATTACGTCCTGATAGTTTTCGCTGTCAAAATTGGGGTCGACGGAATATCCCTTCATCATTTTTACAAAAGAAGTGGTAACCATTTTTGTGTAAATGGCAGTGTTCCCCCCTAAACGGTTTAAGCCTTCGTCTACTTTAATTCCCATCCCTCTTAATTCATCCAATAAATTCATTGATTTTTCTCCTTTTCCCATGTTCTGTTTGTGCCAAACAAACGTAATATAAGCCTGCCATATGGCACAGGCTGCTTACTGTGGAAACCTTTGCTGCACAGCCGTAATGGGGCAGCAGCCCTTCTCCACAACTCATCATGCGGTTACTGTATTTTTCTTCATTCCTATTTTAACTATAGGGATTTTCCGCTCCGGTTCTATCCTACCATATTTCTTGGGTTCCCGCAACAAGTTTTATGGCAATTCCTCTTGTTTCACGAAGGCTAAGGTTACTGTTCACACGCCACTGTTCCGCGAGGTGTTCCCGCACATTTTGTGCGGAAATCCCAAGTTTCTCAGCGGGAAACCGCATCTTTTTACCATTTCTGTGCATCGCGGAACGGAAACTGGCTAATGGGAGGGGAGTTTTCATTTTCAGGGATTTTCTGATAAGATGGGTAGTGCGGAAGCTTCTGCTGTCTGGCTGCCAGCTATTATTCCGGCGGTTTCATATCGCAGCAGATGGAGATTGAGCCAGGTAAGATATTGTGATATGAAACCGCCAGTAATATTAAGCCGTAATGCTGATTTTTAAGGCCTGGGGTTCTGCCAGAGCCACTTTCCCAGCCGGGGAATACAGCAAAGGCTCTTTCTTTGCGTCCTTGGCAGCCCCGGGAAGAATGGCGTTTTCCTTTTCAGGCTTATTCTGGGACGGACAGTTTTGGGAGATGGCTTTCCCTTCCGGGCTTAATTCAAGGGTATCTGTTTTGGGGGATGGTTCCCCTTCTTGTGTCCCTTCCGTTTTTCCGCCCTCTGCTTTCCTTTTTTCTATGGCTTTTTCAAGCTCCAGTTTTTCCCGTTCCCTTGCTTCTTCCCTTTCCTCTGCCATGCCTTCTTCTGCTTCTGCCTGATACTCCTGGCTCTTCCCTGCAAAGTCGGAAACATATCCCATAGCGCGTTCCATAACGCCCAGGTCGCCCCTGCGCCTTGCATCCTTATAAACCCGGAACGGGACTTTCAATAGGTTGTAGTTTGTGTGGGCTCCAGACAGCCCTTCCATTGTTTTGACATGCATTGTTTTCTCCTTTCCTGCCTTCCTGCCATTGCTTTGCATCTGGCAAAGGGATTTGGCACTTTTTGGCGTATTGATAGGTACTGTTTTCCTTTTCGTCCAGTACAACAGGAGTCTTTATGCTTCTGTCCTAAAAGGCCCTCTCCATGCCACAAACGGGCTCTGCAATGGGCGGCACCACGCACCATGCTTCTTTGGCTGTGCCAATCCAAAGCAGGAAGAACGCATCATGCTTCTTCGGCCAGGTTAAGCGGCAGCAGTATTGAAATTGTAAATACCTGGCCTTCCAGCTTTGTTTCCACTGCTCCATTGTAATTCCCTGCAACGCCCAAGATATTAGGGATTCCAATTCCATGCCTTTGGGGGTTTTCCTTGTCAGTACAGGTTATGGAATTACCGGGCTTCTGTTTGGCGCTATTCCTGGCTTCCAACAAAAAGAAGGATTTCCGGACCCTGGACTGGATGGAAATAAATTTTTCTGTTTCCTGGGAAAGCTTTTCACATGCTTCCATGGCATTATCCAAAATATTCCCAATCAGCACACAGAAATCAAAATCCTCAATCCCGCAGCCCCTTGGAACCTGCATATCGGACTCCCAGCGGATGCCGTGCCCTTCCGCTTCTTTCCTTTTCTGGTACAGCAGGGCGTCCACCGCTTTATTCCCGGTTGTTTCCCCGCCCCCGCCCAGCGCCCCGGCTTCTGCCATCCTGTTCAGGTAGTCCTTCATTTTCTCCCATTCTTTCTGTTCCAACAGGCCTAAAAGCCCAATGACATGGTTTTTCATATCATGCCGCAGCCGTTCCATCTGCCGATACTGCCCCTCCAGCATCTGGTACGCCGCCACTTGGGACTGGTACTGTTCCCTGCGCTTTTGTTCCTGGTAAACCCTGTCCATGCCGGACAGATAAAAACATGCGGCACAGATACAGGAAGCTGCCAACAGCAAATTTCCACCATGGCTTAAAAGCTGGTTATAGTACAGGTTCCACCTGTCCTCCCCCCGGAGCAAAATCCCTTTGGTGGCTCCCCACCCTGCCACATCCAGCAACACGGCCATTGCCATCAGGGGAATTGCCCCCATCAAATACCAGTTTCTAACCTTCCCCTCCAAAACAGAAGCTGCCGGGCCCTTCAACAGGCAGAATGCCCCAGCCGTTGCCGCAGCCTGCAGCGCCATGCACAAACATTGCTCCATATTTCCTAAACTGGCAGGCGCATCCGGCCATGCAAGCAGCCAGGCCACATAAAACGCAGAGCCGGCCAACTCCCGCACCAGATTCAATCCACTGTCCAATATGGCTGCCGCCAATAGTTTTTTTTCCGTTTGCCCGCCAAAAAACAGGAAAGCAAGGCCAAACAGCATGGCATGGAAAAATGCCGCGCCAGCCAAATACGATATATTCTGGTATATGGCATCCGCCGATATATAACTGAAAAATAAAAGTATTGGAAATATTATCCCTGCGCCTTTCTTTGGCGCCAGATGTGTTTTGCAGAAATTCACAGCCAGCCATGCATACCCGCCATAGCAAAGCATGGAAATGAAAAAAAGATATTTTTCCTGGTACATCAGCATTCCCGCCCCCTTCTTTTCAGAAAATCCCGCCGTTCTTCTTCATATATTCCAGCAATTCCCGGCAGAATGCATGGTATCTGCGCTTTGCAATGGCAATTTTTTCCCCATGGTCCAAAACCAGTTCCTGCCTGGTGTAGCTTTGCACATAAGCAAGGTTCACCAGATAGCTTTTGTGGCACCGGAAAAACCCTTTTCCCTGAAGCTGGCGTTCCAGTACGCCAATCTGCCCATAAAACTGGAACATCCCATTCTTTTGGTGGGCGTAGGCCATCCGCCCCTGTATTTCAAAATAGCAGATATCTGCCAGAAACAGCTTTACCTGCTGCCTTTCACTGCCTACCAGAAGAAATTCCCGGGGCTGCCCCCTCAGTTTCTGGACTGCAAGCTTCAGGACTTTTTGGAGCCTTTGCCGTTCGATGGGTTTTACCAGATACCAAAAAGGCTCTGCTTCATAGGCGTCAAATACAAATTCCCTGCTGGATGAAACAAACACCAGAAGCCCGCCAAAGGACTTTTCCCGGAACAGCCCTGCCGTTTTCATCCCGTCCAGTTCCTGCATCATAATATCAAGAAATACAAGGTCAAACTGCCCGGACGCTTCCAATAACTCCCGCCCGCTGTTGAACTGGCAGATACGGAAGGGCATGCTTAGCCCCTCCAGTGCTGATTCTATCTGCTTTGCTATCTGGCTGCATACTATAATTTCATCATCACACACTGCTATGGAAAGCATGGCGTCCCCTTTCCCCGGCCACAAGGCGCAGGCATTTTGTTTGCTTTCTATTTTTATTATTACTGCTGTGGCATGAACCAAACTGGTAATATTATCGGCCAATGCAGCCGGAAACTTCTGCCGCTGTCTGGAACGGCTGGATTTATGGCATAAGCGGGAAATTCCCTTCCCAGGTTTACGTTTTGGGACCAGCATAGTTTCCTGTAATGCTAACGCTTTCCAGAAAAGAAATTCACTAAAATCTCTTTGATATGGTTATAACGCCTTGCATAAGAATTTTCTACCCGGATTACCTGCAGCCCGGCCGTCTGGCAAACCTGCTGTTTCTGTAACTCACGCTGCCTTACTGTTTCCTCCCCCAGATGCTCCCTGCCCTCCAGTTCAATGGCAAGCACTGGGAATTCCTGCCCCTCCTGCTGCTCATAAACCACAAAATCAAAGGTATCTGCATAAAACAGGTGCATCATATGCTCCTGGTCCGGAAGCACCTCGGAAATAGCCACGCCCCTTTGGACTTGGAAACGGTTCTGGGAGAGCCAGATATTTTCCAGCGCATGGTTCAGGTTTTTTAAGAAAGCTTCTTCCGTAGCCGTGCTGAAAGGCTTTACGCCTAAAGCCCTGGAATTTGCCTGTTTCTGGGTTACCTGGGAATTCCCATTCCTTTTTGCATACTGGACCAGCTCGTATAAATCGTCCTCATTGCCCTGCTGGTGCAGCCGTTCCAGGTTTTTCATATCAGACAGGATAATCAGCTTGTCCCGTGCCCGTGAAGTAGCCACATTAATCAGTTCCTTGTTGTTTTTCAGCCATGCATAAGTCCCTGCCTGTGTCTGGGCAGTCACAGCAGTAGAAAACAGGACAATGTCCTTTTCATCCCCCTGAAACGCATGGACTGTCCCGCAGTCCACGTTAGTAAGATGGGCTTTTGCCAGCGCCTCCTCCAACAGCTTTTTCTGGTTGACAAAGGGGGTAATGACGCCGATGGTCCTGTCCCTGTTTTGCAGGGCATATTTCACAATTTCCTCTACTTCATTCCCCGCCGTATTTTTCCCATTGCTCTGGCTGTCCGCAACGTCTATATACAGCAAAGGCTCCTGTTCTTTGCTCTCAGTTTTAATACAAAGCTTGCCGTTGTAATATTTTTGGTTGTTAAAGCCAATGATTTTCTCATGGCAGCGGTAATGGTAGTGGAGGAGAATCTCGTCGCTTACGGCGTCGCAGGCAAGGTAAGTCTTATAAATGGAATTTCTCCGGTAATCGTATTCGTCAGGAATCCCATATTTTTTCCGGAGCTTCTGGTTTACCAGTTCTTCCAGTTGGATGACAGGATTTAGCTGCTGGGGGTCGCCTACCATCATCAGGCTGCTGCCCCTTAGGATTGGAACAAGGGAAACTGCCGTATTACACTGGCTGGCTTCATCCATGATAACCATGTCGAACATAGGCGCAGGTTCCCCCAGCTTATGGGCAGAAATACAGGTAGTGGCTATCACCGGAAAAATTTCCTGCAGCTTCCTGATATTTTCCTTTTTGCCCAGATAACGGGAAAATTCTTCCAGCCGCTCTTTCTTGTCCCTGCACTGGAGTATTTTTTTCAAATCCTTGTGGCGGGGCAAATCCAGCTTTTTGATATATTTGGCGGAAGTAAAATACAGATATTTTTTCAGTTCTTCTACATTTTTGTCCAGCAGGGCAAAAGCTTCTTCCTCAGTTATATTCCCTGTTTTCCCCATCCTGCGCCGGACCTGTTCCATTTGCCGGCCCTGCAGGTCCGCCCGGAATGGCAGCATTTGGAAAGACAGGTCCTGGCTGTCCCCAAAGTCCAGCACCCGGCTGATGGTTTCCTCCCGTTCTTTTAAATCCAATAGCTCCTCATACCTGCGCAGCAGGCCGGAAAGCTGCCTTGCCCGGGCGATCCTGCCGTCCCGGTCCCGTTCCAGCGTAGCTTCGTAAACCTGAATGGACTGGACCTGCTGGTAAACGTATTCCATATGCTCCAAGGCCTCCTGCATTTTCTCATTGCTGCCCAGGCGCAGTACCGGAAAGGGAATGGCCTTGCCCTGATACTTCATCCCCAAAAGCTTCTCTGCCACCCCATTGATGGGATGGTTATTATAAGACACAAACAGCACGGTTTTTTCATTGAAAAATGCAGTGACAATGGTATTGATAATTGTGCTTGTTTTCCCCGTCCCCGGCGGCCCCTGGATATACGCCACAGGATATTTCATGGCATTATTGATGGCCAAAAGCTGGTCTAAGTTCACCTTCTGGTCTGCCAGCACAATGGGGTATGCTTTCCTGCGGATTGGCCTGCTCACCATTTCCCCAAAAAACGCCCGGATGGGGGCAGGTACCTCATGGCTCTGGTACATATGGATAACAGACTCGTATTCCTTGTGCAAATCCAGAAGGATATCCATGCCAAGGCCAATCATATAGGGCATGTCGTCTACCGCCAGCGGCTGCCTGCCGCGGCTTGTAATACATTCCTTAATCTGTTCCTGGTTCCGCTCAAAATCCTTTAACAGCTCGTAATCCTCTGCATCCAGAAATTTCCGCACGTGCTCCTTCACCCCATCCAGCGTAAATTCCGTGCAAATAATTATTTCATCGTCCGGCCGCAGCGTCCGCTTCTTCACATCCAACTGCAGCTTCCGGTAAGCCAAGGCATACAGCCCCCTGGGCGTATAGATGCTGAGGACGTTCATAGCAAGCTGCTGTATGCTCCGCCTGCCTTCCCTGCCCCTCTTTTCCTGAGACTTCCGCTGGAAATGCTTCACTACCATGCAAAACTGTTCTTCGCTCAGGTAATATTCCGTCCCATGGAAACTCTCCCGGTCTAAATACCGTACCAGCTCAAAATCTGAATAATATGGGACGGTGTCCATGCGGTTGCACATTTCCAAGTAATTTAAGATTTTCAGGTTTACGGCATGCTCAAACAGGCCTTTGTATTTCTGTGGGTTTAAGTAAATATCCTGCACCAGCTTTTGGTTCACAGGGCAGTAAGAACCTTCCACAATACTGGAAGAAAGAATAGAATCTATATAAATCAAGTCATACGTTTTTGTTGTGTATTTCCCAAGATGCAGCCCTTCCACCTTCAGTGTGCGCCTTGCTGGGTCCAGGCCGTAAATGCCAATCCAATACCTTGAGATCTGGCCTTCCCTGTTGCGGTATTCAATACTGAGCCACTTTCCCTCGTGGATAGCCCGGAAAATGTCACGGTGGATGGTATTCATCTTGTGTGCTCCTCTCTGGATGGCTTACCCTTTGGGGCTGGACGCCACCCCTAAGAATGATCTGGGATAAGTATACCATGCAAGCCCTGCAAAAACAACCCGCCGCCATCGGCCAAAACATTTCTCAAAACAAGCGATGCAGCATCCCATGCTCAGCCGCAGTCCCAATACGGACAAGGATATCCTCTAATGCCCCGGACAAATATTCCGGCAGCCCGCTACAGCCATCGGAACCCATTTGGGCAAACAGCTCCGGGGCACTGTCCAGCCGATGTTTCATTCCCTCAATTCCAGATTGTTCCCATAAGCGCTGTATTGCCTGGCAGCCTTCTTCTGCCAGCCTGCCCTCTGACAAAGGCCTGCCTGCCAAAACATGCCCTGCCACATCCGCAAGGACTGCTTCGCAAAGGTTCACCACCATATCTTCATATTGGCTGCCATGCCGGACAAGCACGCCCTTTACATACCCTTCTGGGAACATGCCCAAAAACGCCTGTTCCATTTGGATGCATAATAGGAATTCATATATTTTATCAATGCCCATATACCCGGAAATATCTTTTAACACCGGATAATCCAGCGTCAGTTTTGTGTCCTGCGGGCAAAATTTCATATCATACCACCGGAAAAATTCTGGCAGGCCTTTTACCATTGTGTCATACAGGCACTGGTTCCCATAATGGGAAAAAGAAAGGGAAACCTTATTGTATAGCCCAAGGGCTTGCCTTGCCTTTTCCTCCACACAGGCCAATCCCGCTTCATAAAGCTGCTGCGCCGTTACCTTCCCGTCTGCAACTGCACCTCCCTGCCCAGACAGTTCTGCTTCATGGATGCAGTAGAGCACTGCCTGCATAAGCTGTTCCGCCTTTTCGTAAGGCATGGAGGTATGTTCATACGCCGTATATTGCTCTGCTAATTTCCCCACGATTGGAACCAGTTCTTCCATTGCGATATCCATTTTCCTTTTCCTCCCATAAATCCGGCTGCATCCATTTGAAATCCCCCTGGCATATCCAGCCATTCTTCTGTCTGCAGTTACCCCCAGCAAAGTTCCTTCAGCGTTTCAAAGTACAAGTCGTAATCCCAACGCTGCACCTCGTCAAACTTCGCATAATCCCGGCGCCCTTCCGTCCCTTGGTAGCCTTGGTACCCGGCACGGATAGCCTGTGAAAAAATATTCAGGCATGTCCCCTCCAAGTAATCCAAATCCCCAAAGCAAATCAGCTCATATTGCTCTTTCATCAGATGCAGAAGCTCATCATCGGTAATTTCATCCTCCATTTCGTTCTTAAACAAATAAAAAATCTCCTGCAGCCGGATAATGGTTTCCACATAATTATTCTGGTCAATAAAATCAGAATCGCAGAATTCATAAATTATTTTAGGCGTAATGCCCCCGCCGAATTCTACCCGCTTCTGTTCCCGCAACGCATTATTTTTTTCCTCTAAAATCAGCTTTGCGTCCTCCTCGCTCAGCACAAGCCCATACCGTTCCGCCGTCTGATTTGTTTCCACCACTTTCCCTAACTGATTCTGCTGCTGCAATAAAACCATCCAATTCCCTTCCAAGAGCATTCCCCCTTCCAAAATTAAACCTGAAACCACTCGCCAGACGCTGCCACTGTTTGGCATGCGCTGAATTTCTGCCTAGTCATGGAATAAACAGTAACATGAAAACGATTATATCATTCCCATGGCTGATTACCAGTCTTGAGTTTTCAGAATTTTTATGGTATAATTAATATAGAAAAAAGCATTACCCCTTTTTTCGAAGCAGCAGTTTCTACAACTGCTGTTTCTTTTTTCTTCTGCGGGTTTCATGCTATGCGCTTATCATGTAGGTGTGCCTCCTATCCGGCATCAGCGTCCCGTCTGGCTGTTCCGTTCAATTTTCATTCCCTGCCCCCTGCCACGGCTGCCGCAATTCCTTGCATGACTTTATTCTATGGTAAATTTCCAGCCCGTCTTCCCTGCCAAACAGGTGCAAGCTGCTAAGATATATATATTTTGCCGTGCTGTCCTTATGTTCCATCATATTCTGGATTTTTTCCGTCATATCCTCATAAGGCGTACCTGCAAAAAGCTTATTTAAGACAGACCTTATCCTGATCCGTTCCCGGTAAGCATCGTAATATTTCCCAATGGAAAGGCCTTCCAGCTTCCACCGCAGTTCCCTTGTCCGCTGGTTGTTCTCATTGCCGCTGACAATCCCGGCTTCTAAACAAGGGGACAGCAGCACCCTCCGCTTGTGGGGCGCACGGCTCCCCCAGTAATCCCGGACTGCCTGAAACCCCGCATCATTGCTGACAATTACCGATGTGCCCTCATATCCTCCGCCCACCAGTTCCCCCAGCCTGGAAGCCAGGTAGAAATCAAGGGCATTTTTCCCTGTTTTGCACAGCTTAAAAATCTCAAGCTGGCATCCGGAAGATGTGATATCCTCCAATACCCTCCGTTCCATATTTTTCTTCGCTTCACTGTAAAACAGCACCACATAGTCCCCGTCGTCCAGATACTCATGTCCCCTCATTCCTATATTCCCGACATTTTCATAATCAATCAGGAACAGCATGGAACCACCCCTTTGCTTATTTCCATAAATTCAGGCAGCCCTCCCGTTAACTTTCCCAGCATACAGCACCCAGCGTTTTATGCCCTGCATGTTCTCTTTTTCACCGTAACACTGCTGCTCTAATATGAGTTCGCAGGATTGCATGTGTGCCGCACCTGCCCTGCTGCAGGGCGTATGTTCCGCCATTGGGCTCCAAAACCTGATACCCCTTCCGCCGCAGGGCATATGTTCCGCCATTGCTCCGCAGACCCCCATATCCGCCCCACTGCAGGGCATATGCCCTATGGCTGGCATACAGAACTGCCTTTGCCCATACAGCAGGTCTTTCAGTTCCATCCCATACCACTCCATCAGGGCAAACAGGTTATCCGCCTGCGGAAAGCTTCTCCCCTCCTCCCATTTATAGATGGACTGCGTACTGCCCAGCCCAAGGTATTCCCGCACCTGCTCCACGGAAAGGTTCCGTGCCTGCCGGCGCCTCCTTAAATTATCCCCAATCAATTCTTTGTCATACTCTGGCCTTCTGTCCATGGCTCCCCTCCATTTTTCCGGTTTCTGAACAGCACGCTGCCTGCTGCATCCTTTTCCAGTAGTTTACCACAGAAAGTCCCATTTGTCATTTAACTTGTAGTTTAAAGTTTTTCCTTTTATCTATTTTCATCTTTTTCTATCATTATGCTTTTAACCCCTGGTTCCATGGGGGTTATTTAAAGCCAACCATGCCATTACCCTTTATCATCTTTTATAACACTATTTTGAGATTATCCATTTCCTTATTGCGAAGGTATCCCTTAAAGCATGTGCTGTGAAATGCCCGATCGGCCTTCCCTGTTCTTCCAGCCTGCCCAGTGCGCCACTGATTGCCCGGTTTATTGCATGGTTATGAACTATTGCACCATATATGGATGTGAAAATTCTGTTGTCATTCATTGGCAGGACATTCCCCAGCTTTTGGGCTCCCTATGCCTATAGTGCTGTCCTCATTGAAAGTGACAGTCTTCGTTACATGGATAACATTCTGTTTGTAATCAATATCGCCCCATAAAACTTTTCCAGCTTCAAAAGGCTCCCGTGGTTAATTTCTTTATTGTTGTTATTTTCATTTTCATAGCTTCCGAGAGCCGAGCTTGAAATACCGGTGGCCGCTTCCAGTTCTTCCAGCTTCAAATGCCGCTCCACCCGTAAATCCTTTAACCGTTCCTGAATTGTGGTAGCCCCTTTCATATTCCCCTTTCCTGCGGCCAGCCTGCCGCAACAGAACCATTATACCACATTCATTCCACAATCGTGGAAAATTTCGGATTTCGGGCTTGATTCCTACTTTATGGATATACGGCACAAGGCTCAAAAATGTTCTATGATACAGGTAGTTCATCAATGGAGTATTCCAATTTTCTTCCTGAACGACCGGAGGGCAGAAGCTACAATGAACTCTGCCGGAAATGCCAACATGAGTGTAAGCAGAGTTTCCGGGCTGTCATGATCGACTGCCCCCGCTACCTATCCAAACGAGCCAAAAGGAGGACACCACCCAATGAATTGTGAATTTATGATAGCCAGTACGCCCCTGCCGCCCTGTATGCCGCTCCCAAAGGCAATGCTCCGGCTTCCGGTCAGCAACACGGCAAAGGTCATGTATGCCCGCCTGCTGGATGAAATCCTGACAAGGGGAACCGAGGACAGCAACGGGATTCTGTTTATCCGCTTCCCCGTCATGGAGATAGCGGCGGCGCTCTCCCGAAGCCCCCAGACCTGCAAGCGTTCCCTGAACGAGCTGGAACAGGCCG
>ERZ778516.421-NODE-421-length-35432-cov-6.122905_pt1 | contig 35432 bp, 28 predicted proteins | sample MGYA00510342_ERZ778516 | MGnify/ENA primary metagenome ERZ778516 (study PRJEB29527, sample SAMN07138961) | mouse gut metagenome | material: feces | host: mouse | place: China:Nanjing | collected 2016-01-25 ...
TTGTAACAAAAAAATGCCGTATTTATGCGGATCGTGGCGTTTCGCAAACGCCTATTTTATGAATAATTAGAAAGGAGCAGATTGCTGAAAAAAATAAAATCTATTAAAAATGGATAAACCTTCAGTAACAGAAAAGCAAATGAATGATAAAAATCTTCACGTAATTTATACCTGTTTTCCAGAGGGAAAGCATAAAGTATTAACTATGAGCTACGACGACGGAAGAGTGGAAGACCGGCGACTTGTTTCTATTTTCAACCAATATGGCATTAAGGGAACCTTTCATATCAATGCGGGTTTTTCGGCAGACAGAATTCCAATATCTGAGTGTTCCAGTCTTTACCGCGGACATGAGGTATCCTGTCATACCTATCTTCACCCGACAATTGCAAGATGTCCTATTGAGCAGGTAATACAGCAGATTTTAGAGGACAGGAGAGTGCTTGAAAAAGCAACAGGCTATCCAGTCAGGGGTTTGTCCTATCCAAACGGCTCTTTTTCCGAGGAAATTGTAAAATATCTTCCGGCAGCAGGCATCCGTTATGCCCGAACAGTAGTCAGCACAGGCAGCTTTGCCATGCCGGATAATTTTCTCACATGGAATGCCACCTGTCATCATAATCGCAATCTGCTTGAGTATGGACAGCAGTTTATGGAACTTTACAAAACACAATATTTATATATGATGTATGTCTGGGGACACAGCTATGAATTTACGCAGAAAAACAACTGGGAGCTTATGGAAGAATTCTGCAAAATGATTGGCGGCAGAGATGATATCTGGTATGCCTCCAATATAGAAATCGTAGATTATATGGAGGCGGCCAGCCGGCTGCAATATTCTGTCAGCGGCGAATTTGTATACAATCCGTCGGTTCAGTCTGTATGGATAGAGATTGATAAAAAAATCATAGAGGCAAAGGGCGGGCAAATCACTTATTTATGTGATAATTGTTGATAAGATGTCAGTTTATGAGCTGCCTGTCCACAGAATATTATAATGTTTATCTGCAATATTAATTTGTACAATGCTTATCCGCAGGTTGTTTGTCTGTATAATGCGAAGTGCTCTGATAAACGGCAGCCATTTTTAACAGCACATCTTTATTGTTTTCAATTTGTCCGGCGACAACCTGTGTTTCAAGCATTTTCAGTGTTTTCCCAAGCTCTTTTCCGGAAGCATAGCCGGCAGCTATCAAATCTTTTCCGCTAATGGCAAGTTTTATCTTTGTTTTCTCCGACTTTTCCATCAGAATTTTATGAAAAAGTTCTTCTGTTTTGTCCAGACCAGCACAGTCCTTTTCATGGCAGGCGGGATTGTGTCCCATAATATCTGCACGACGGACATACAGCAGCCTTTCAAACTGTTCTTCACCGATTTTTTGAAGCCATTTTCTGATATTTTTTCCATTTGGTTTAAAAACAGCGTCATGATAATGGATAAGCTGTACTGTTTTTTCACGGATATCTTTTTCAAATCCCAGTTTTTCCATAATTTCATCTGTCATATTTGCTCCTACCATAGCATGACGATAGAAATGTCCGATACCGTTTTCATCTTCAGAGTAGCAGTGAGGCTTGCCGATATCATGAAATAAAACAGCCAGCTTTACTATATTATCGTTCGGGATACAGCTCTCCAGTGCATATATGGTATGGGAAAATACATCATAGATATGATAAGGATTATTCTGGCAAAAACCGACGCAGTCTGAAAGCTCAGGGATATACTTTACAAACCATTCCGGATTTTTTTCAATTTTCTCTTTTTCTTTCAAAATGCTGTTTTGCCCATATTTTTTCAATTCCTGTATAATAAGCTGTGCAATATCTGTATTCATTCAATTTCACCTTTTATAATTTTCTCATTTACATACATTTTAAATTCATCAATTTTTTTATAATCCGGTATATCCGGCAGGACGGTATTCTTTTTTGCATATTCAAAACGTTTTTCATAATCTTGCAGCAGTTCATAAAACGCTTCCTTTGGCTGACGGTTTTCGTCAAGATACTCCCCGTTCCGGATGGACATCAAAAGTTCATGCTCTTTTATCCGGCAGGTAATAATCTCCTCTTTTTCAAGAATATCAATACACATCATATAAAGCCGAATTAAATGCGCCATATGCTTTCCGAGTTTGTTATGCTCAATTGCCTTTTCATTTCTTTTTCCTATTTTGGAATAGCTTCCCACAATTGCCTTCATCTCATTCCACATACCAGACCAATCTCTCAAAGGATAATGCCTGAGATTAACATCCATAAAAATTTCCGTCTGATATCCCTGCTGAACAGCAGTATCAATATATAGCCTTATATCGCTGTCGTTATGCGGATAATATCTGTGTTTAAAATCATATTTTGCATTTTGAATACTGTTTAATATATGCTCTTCCTGTTTGCTCTGGCTGGCAAGCATTGCAGATTTGTTTTCCAGACGGCGCAGTTGGGCCATGGCATATCCTGCAAAGGTATGAATACAGATTTTAGACAGAAACATTTTTCTGTTATCCAACAATTCTCTGCCAATATCTGTTAGATACAAATAGTGTTCCGGTTTTAGTCCAAGGATTTCGATGGTATTTGGATTATTAGAGGTAAGCAGCTTCAGAATTTTATGAAAAGAATAAATCGTTGTATCTGTTTTTTCTGTCTCTGTTATCTGCTCAAAATCTTCTCCCAAAAGAATCTCTCTTTTTGAATTAAAAGCAATCCCGCGGATGTCAATGTCAGAGTCTTCTTTTTCCATTCCGTATGCGTGACTGCCTCCAAGCCCAATCAGAAAAATATTTTTCCCAAGATGCGGATTTTCTTTTAAAAAGGCATAATGGTCAGAGGTTAAAGCCTGTTTCATTTGTTTTAAGTTCATAGCGCAGCCTCCTTTTTAAATATAGAGATAATAGCATTTTATTCAGGGTTTGACAAGAGAATATTCATTTGCTTTTTTATTTTATTTTTTTGCCTTATTGCCATATAAATGACTTTGTGTTATAATTTTTAAAAATAGATGTTAAAAATTATAACAGGAGGATAAAGGATATGGAATCAGTAAAAAAACATGCTATTTGGGGTAAGGTGCTTGCTATATTTATTGCTTTTATGGCAGTTGCTGTGGTTTGGCAGATAGCAGTCTTAATGCTTTTAAATGCGGAAATCGTTAATACGCTGGTGGCTGTTGTGCTGCTGGAGCTGGTAATTGTAGTTATTTTTGCAGCTATTTTCTGGATAGTGAAAGCTACTCTGGACCAGATGCAGCTGGCAGCAGGCAAAAAGACAGAAGCAGAGCTTGCTAATGGGAAACTGGAAAGACGTATGGAGAAGCTTTCGCAGAGTAATGGTGAAGTAGGAAAAATGATTTGTTTTATCCAGAACACTGTTAAAGGAGTGGCTACCATGCTGGCAGGCGTTCAAATGGCGACAAACAAGCTTGGTGAAGCTTCAGAGGAATTTCAGGAGATTTTTGGAACCATGAAAAATTCACTGGAGCATACTGATGAATCTGTCGAAATAATAGCGAAAAATACTATTTCACAGGCAGACCAGACGACAAATATGAAAAATGAAATCGAGGCAATCAGTCAGTCCATTGCCCGTATTTCTCAGAATATTGAAATGCTGAATATAAGTGCGGATAAAATGGGCAACTGTAACCATTCTGCGGAAGATATTATGAGCGAGCTGATTCAAATCAGCAAAAAGAGCGGACAGGAGATTGAAAGTGTAAGAAAACAGGCAGATGTAACAAATCAGTCCGCGCAGCAGATTCAGACTGTGACAGAAATTATCGCAGATATTTCCAGTCAGACCAATCTTTTAGCGCTTAATGCCAGTATTGAGGCGGCGAGAGCAGGAGAAAACGGAAAGGGATTTGCAGTTGTGGCAGAGCAGATTCGTACTCTGGCAGACCAGTCAAGAGAATCCACACAGCAGATTAACAAGCTGATTAATGATTTGACTGCCAATGCAAATGTCAGTGTTCAGACAGCCGAAACCGTGTCTGAGGCAGTAGCGCTTCAAAATGAGAAAATTAGGAGTACTGAGGAAATCTTTAAAGAGCTGAACTATGAAATTGACCAGGTAGGAGCCGCTATTTCCAGTATCGGTTCGGAAATCGGAGAACTGAAAGAAGACAGCGATGTAATTGAAAATGGTATTGATTCGCTGACAAACTTTGCAGAACAGAATGCAGAGAGCGCAAAGACTGCCACAGAAAATATGGAACAGCTCCGGCAGATTGTAGAGGACTGCAATAAGGTGACAGAGCGTGTAGTAGAAGTATCAGATGAGCTGGTTGGATATATTCACGAAGTGAATATTAAATAGACTGCAAAATATGGGGCTGTTGTATTAAGGAATAACTTAGTGCGGCAATCCCATGTTTTTGTTATATTTGACAATCAGTCTTTAGCTGGTTACATAATAAGGCAATCAATTGCGGCTTGCGTGATAAGGCAGTGAGCTTTCGACTGGTTGTAAATATTTAGGAGGATTTGCTACTATGGAACCAAATAAAAAATTTTACTGGAAGCTGGGTGCTGTGATTTTCGGAAGTCTGGCAGCAGCGATTTCTTTTTTCTTTTTAATATTCGGATATCGCGAGATAAAAGATTTCTTATCTCTTATTATGTCAGGACTTCGGCCGGTATTAGCAGGAGTGGTGCTGGCGTATGTGTTGTGTCCGATTGCAAAATTTCTGGAACAGCAATTTGATAAGACAACTAAACTTGTACGTTTTTCGCGGGCATTCTCTGTATTGTTTACAATGCTTTTTGCGTTTGCTCTATTGGGACTGTTCTGCGCGCTGATTATTCCGCAGCTTGCAGAAAGTGTAGGCAGTCTTGTGGAAGACCTTCCAGGAATGCTAGAAATTCAGCTTGAAAGACTGAATACATATTTAAAATCAGATGATGATGTAGCTATTACTATTTTACAGATGATAGAATCAGCAGAAACCACACTTGTAACATGGATAAAAACAAATCTGTTTTCTACGGTGTCTACTCTGGCAAACAGTGTACTGTCGGTAGGCTCCACCCTGTTAAATATGATAGTATCTGTGATTGTAACCATTTATCTTTTGCTAGACCGTGAGCATTATATGGCTCAGTGCAGAAAATTATTTTATTCGATCAGCAAAAATAAACGCTTTAACCGGCTGGTAGGAGAAACTTTACAGCAGGCAAACAAAATTTTTGGAGGTTTTATTTCTGGAAAACTTCTCGATTCCCTTATTATAGGCATTATCTGTTTTGTATGTCTGATGATTATGAATATGCCATATGCGCTGTTAATCAGTGTAATTGTAGGAGTGACAAATATTATTCCTGTATTTGGTCCGTTTATTGGAGCCGTGCCAAGTGCTTTTCTGCTATTGCTGGTTTCTCCGGGTAAATGCATTGCTTTTTTGATATTTATTATAGTACTTCAACAGGTAGATGGAAATATTATAGGACCTCGTATTCTTGGCAATTCCACAGGTCTGTCGGCATTTTATGTTATGGTGGCAATGCTGCTGTTTGGCAAACTGCTTGGCTTCGTGGGAATGATTATAGGAGTGCCATTGTTTGCGACTCTCTATTATATGGTAAAACGGACAGCGGAATATTCTTTGAAAAGACAAAAGCTGCCTGTAAATACAGACGAATATGAGAAAATTTTTGAAAAAAGCGAAAATACTAGAAAGAAACAGCAAGAAAACAAGGATTCGAAGGAACAGGATTTGGACTCTTAGGAAATTAAAAAGATTAGGAGGAGGTTAATTATGTTAAAGTATTTGAAAAAATACTGGTTTTATGCGCTTTTAGCTCCTGTTTTTATGGTTGGAGAGGTTATGATGGACCTTATTCAGCCACGTATGATGAGTAATATCGTAGATAATGGCGTATTGGGATTGAATAATGGGAATATAGGTGATATGCACATTGTACTGACATCAGGGATTCAGATGATAGGAGTAGTGTTTTTGGGTGGTATATTTGGTGTGCTTTCAGGGGTATTCTCAAACTTATGCAGCCAGAATTTTGGAAATGATATTCGCAAAGACTGTTTTCAAAAAATCATGTCGCTTTCTCTGGAACAGACAGACAAGTTTTCTACCGGCTCGCTGATTACCAGAGTGACGAATGATGTGACACAGGTTCAAAATATGGTAGCTCAGTGTATTCGGGGATTTGTGCGTACCTGTATGCTGTTTTTTGGCGGCATTGTCTGTATGCTGACTCTGGACTTAAGCTTTGGCGTTGTGGTTCTGTGCGCGTTTCCAATTGTTCTTCTGATTGTTCTTTTCTTTATTTCCAAGGTTAATCCGTTATTTCTGGTGCTTCAGAAAAAACTGGATAAGGTCAACAGCGTTATGCAGGAAAATGTAACAGGAGCAAGAGTGGTAAAGGCATACGTCAGGGAAGAATATGAAAAAAACTGTTTTGGAGATTCTAACAGAGAGCTTGTGGATACACAGCTTCATGTGCTGGTATTATTGTCCTATATGATGCCTCTTATGAATATTATTATGAATATTTCTATTGTGGCGGTGATTTATATTGGTTCTGTAAGAGTGCAGGGCGGAAATACCACACCGGGTAATGTTATGGCGGCGATTACTTATTTAACTCAGATTTTAAACAGTGTAGTTATGCTGGCAATGATTTTTCAGAATGTATCAAGAGGAATGGCTTCTTTTGGACGTCTTAAGGAAGTTCTTCTCTGTGAGCCGGTAATTTCAGATGGAAAAGGTATTTCTTTGACAAGTGAAAATCTGAGAGGAAAAGTAGAGTTTCGAAATGTTTCCTTTGCCTATCCACAATCTGTGGGCGATGGAGTTTTGAAAAATATCAATCTGACTGTTTTTCCGGGAGAAACTTTTGCGATTCTTGGAGCTACCGGCTGCGGAAAATCAAGTCTTGTCAATCTGATACCAAGATTTTACGATGTTACAGAGGGACAGGTTCTTGTAGACGGCGTGGATGTCAGAGAATACAGACTTAGTGAGCTTCGGGAAAAAATAGCAATCGCTCTTCAGAAAAGTGAATTATTCAGTACAAGCATCCGGAATAATATTTTATGGGGCAGAGAAAATGCATCGCAGCAGGAGACTGGACATGCAGCGCAAATCGCTCAGGCGGAAGAATTTATAAAAGCTCAGCCGAAAGGATATGATACATTGGTTGCAGAAAAGGGCATGAGCCTGTCAGGTGGTCAGAAGCAGCGTATTGCTATCAGCCGTGCTGTTTTGAAAAGCGCTGATATTCTGATATTTGACGATTCTACCAGTGCACTGGATTTGAAGACAGAAGCACAGTTATATGAGGCATTAAACAGAGAATATAAAGATGTGACAAAAATTATTATCGCTCAGAGAATTGCTTCTGTGAAAAATGCAGATAGAATCGCAGTTATTGACAATGGAAGAATTGCAGACTGTGGAACACATAAGGAGCTTATGGAAACCAGCGATATTTACAGAGATATTTATACATCACAGCTAAAGTCGGGAGGTGAGCAGGGTGAGTAATGAGCAGAAAAAACAGAATGCGCCGCAGGAGCTTCGCATGGGACCGGGCGGAAGACGGGGACCAGGAGGTCCTATGGGAATGCAGAATGTAGAAAAAGCAAAGGACAAAAAGAAAACACTCAAAAGATTGTTTCTGTATTTTGGGGGCGAAAAGAAAATCGTGGCAGTGCTTCTGACAGCAGTTGCCGTTATGGTGGCATGCTCCGTCTATGCGCCAAAGCTTCAAAGTGAAGCAATTGATTATATTACAAAACATATCTTTGACAGTGTTGGAAAAGTTCTTGTAATTATGCTGATAGTTTATGGTATCTATACAGTGTGCAGTCTTATTCAAAGTGTACTGAGTGCTCATTTAAGCCAGCATATTGTAAAGAGAATGCGGGAGGAACTATTTGATAAAATTGTACATCTTCCGATAAAATACCTTGATACACATCCACATGGAGATGTGATGAGCCGCATGACAAATGATGTGGAGAATATTTCCAATACGGTTTCCCAGTCTTTGAGCTCTCTGGTTTCGGGCATTTTAACGATTGCAGGAACTGTGATTATGATGTTTTATCTGTGCTGGCAGCTTGCATTGCTGTCATGTGTAACAGTGGTACTGACTGTGATTGTCACCAAAATTCTGTCAAAAAATATGAGGCGTTTTTTCCTGAGAAGACAGGAGCTTTTGGGAGATTTAAACAGCGCTACCGAAGAAAATATCACCGGCTATAAAACAGTGGTGGCGTACAACAGACAAGGCAGGGTAATAGATGAATTTAATAGGATTTCCGACGATATGACAAAAACAGGAATTATTGCAGAGATTATCGGCGGCTCCATGGGACCTGTTATGAATGTAGTAAATAATATCGGTTTTGTGATTATCGCAGCTTTTGGAGGTTTTTTTGCAATTAAAGAGATTGTATCGGTGGGTATGATTTCCGCTTTTATTGTATATGCGAGACAGTTTGGAAGACCAATTAATGAAATCGCACAGCTTTATGCACAGATTCAGACAGCACTTGCCGGAGCGGAGCGGGTATTTGATATTATGGATGAGAAAACGGAGGATTCCTTGGAAGAGGGTCATCACGCCGCCATGCCGGAGGGTAAGGGGGTAATATCTTTTGAACATGTAGATTTTTCTTATGTTCCGGAAAAACAGGTATTATATGATTTTACCTTAAATGTGCGGGCAGGTCATAAAGTTGCACTGGTGGGAGCGACCGGAAGTGGAAAAACTACTGTGGTTAATCTGCTTATGCGCTTTTATGATACAGACAGCGGAAAGATTCTGATAGATGGCGTGGATATTCGGGATATTTCTCTTGAGGAACTGCGTCGGAATATTGCCATTGTGCTTCAAGATACGGTATTATTTTCAGATACAATTAAAAACAATTTAAAGTATGCAGATATTGATGCTTCTGATGAACAGATTAAACGGGCAGCGGAAATCGGCTGTTGTGACAGAATGATTTCACATCTGGAAAAAGGTTATGAAACGATGCTTTCAGAGTCCGGTCAGAATCTTTCACAGGGTCAGAGACAGCTTTTGTCTATTTCAAGAGCAGTGCTTGCCAATCCGAAAATACTGATTTTAGATGAGGCAACTTCAAGTGTGGATACAAGAACGGAAAAGAATATTCAGGATGCCATGGTAAATCTGATGAAGGACCGTACCAGCCTGATTATTGCTCACAGACTGTCAACAATAAGGGATGCGGATTTTATTGTGGTTCTGGACCAGGGGAAAATTGTGGAAACCGGAAATCATGAGGAGTTAATTGAGCAAAAGGGAAGATATTATGAGCTGTATATGACACAGTTTTCAGGAAAGCAGATATAAAGAAAGGTAAACATAAAGGAAGGTATATTCATGGAATTGGTAAAAGCAGGTGAAAATACTTATTATATAGACTGCTATGCAAAGGTAGGCGTCTATGTGAAAACTGACAGAGAAGTATATTTGATAGACAGCGGAACAAACGATGCAGAGGGGGAAGAGATTCTTCGTATTTTAAAAAAACAGGGATGGAAATTAAAAGCGGTGATTCTGACGCATGGGCATGCAGACCATAGCGGCGGATGTGCAAAGATACAGGAGGAGACAGGATGCAGTATCTATATGACAGTGGAAGAAAAGATATATTCAGAATATCCGTTTTTATCACCTGTTTATATTACAGGGGGATATCCGCCAAGGGAAATGCAGAATCATTTCTTTCTTGCCCGCAAATATAATGCAGAGAATATTAAACAGGCTGTTCTGCCAAAAGAGCTGCAGATTATTCCTTTGCCGGGACATAACTTTCATATGATTGGTGTACGTACAGAAGATGATGTTGTATTTCTGGCAGATAGTATTTTCAGTATGAAGATGTTAAGGCGATATCATATTAATTTTATGTTTCATGTGCCAGAATTTATAAAAACGCTGGATAAAATAGGAAAAATGCAGGCAAACCTGTTTATTCCAAGCCATGCAGAGCCGACAGAAGATATCGGCTCTCTTGTACAGGCAAATAAGGAAAAGATAGATGAGATTGCAAAAAATATTATTAATTTCTGTGAGACACCGATTACTTATGACGAGTTAATAAGAAAGCTGTTTGATGAATATGGAAGAAAGCTGGATATGCAGCAGTATTATCTGGTAGGATTTACTGTTCGTTCTTATCTGTCGTGGTTAAAGGAGAAGGGAAGCCTTCATACAATGTTTGAAGACAATATGCTTTGTTGGAGGAGCTGGCATGCCTGAGAATGAAAATTTATTAAAAAAGAGGATTATAGAACTGGCAGAGAGGTCATATAATAACAGTCAGTATTTGTTTACAAATTTTTTAAGTCCTGCGGAATTGTCTGACTGTGCGGAAGTCTTGCAGAAAAACAGAATAAGATACCAGAGCTTTGGCGGAACAGAAATGGCGGAACGGGAAGTGATAAAATTTGGAAGTACGGAGGAGTTCGGGTATGACATGGAATATCCTATCTCATGTATTGTGGTCGAACCCAACCTTGAGAAATTTGCGGAGGAACTGAACCACAGGGATTATCTTGGAAGTATTTTAAACCTTGGAATTGAGAGAGATGTGATAGGCGATATTTATATAAGAGGGAAAACGGGATATGTGATATGTCTGTCAAAAATGGCGGAGTATATAGCAGAGAATCTTGTAAAAATCAGACATACTTATGTAAAGTGCAGAGTGGCAGATGAGATGCCGAAGGCTTTGGAACCAGAGTTTGAAAATAGTATTGTTTCTGCAAGCTCGGAAAGATGTGATATTGTACTAGCGAAACTGTATCATATTTCAAGGACAGAGGCTCTGGAGCTTTTTCGGGAAAAGAAGGTATGTGTGAATGGAAGAGTGGTGGAGAGTAACAGCAGAAATTTGAAAGAGGGGGATGTAGTTTCAGCAAGAGGGTATGGAAAATTTATATATCGTGGTGTTTTGGGGGTGAATAAAAAGGAGAAGCTTAGAGTAAATATTGATAGATATGTATAAGATTAGAGAATAAATAGATTATTGAATAAACAAAAAAGTGAAACCAAAATATGCTTGACATTTCCATGCCTTTCTCAGTATAATGTTTTTATTAAATTCTGAGAAAGGAACCGTCATGATAAAATGGAACCCAGATTCGGAAAATAGGAATGAGACTGCGAAAAGAAAGGAAATATGTGATGTTGGATAAAAAGATAAGCGGTTTTTTTAAATATAGTATTATTACTGTATTGCTTGTCTGCATAATAGTGTTTACAATATTGACATTTTATATGTCAGGGCAGACAGAATCTTCTATTAAGGATATCAGTGAGATTTATATGAAGGAAATGAGTTCTCAGATACAACAGAAGTTTGAAACGGTTATTGATTTGCGTTTAAGCCAGCTAAAGGGAATTATACAGCGTACTCCTCCAGACGCTGCAGTTTATGGCGACGAGCTGATAGATGAACTGCGTGTCAGTGCTGATGTTCGAGATATTACATATCTTAGCATTTATTCAAGTGAAGGAGAAGCGGAAAGAATTACAGGTGAACATTTAAACATTATAAATTATGATAATATTTTAGGTAATCTGAATAAAGAAACTGCAACGATTGGATTTGCTACAAACGATAAGGGTGAAAAATATCTCATACTGGCAGAGGCAGCAGAGTATCCTTTAAAAGATGGAACCGCCAGCGCAGCATTAATAGCTGGAATATCCATGCAATATCTGAATGAGGCACTTTTTCTGGATGAAAAAAATGCAATGGCATATTCGCATGTTATTTCAAAAGATGGAACATTTTTAATTCGAAGCGGGGATGCATACAGAGACAATTATTTTAATCGGTTACAGGATATTGTTGAGGATTTAGACGGAAAATCAGCCGAAGATTATATTCGCGAATTAAAAGAAGCAATTGCTGCTGATAAAGACTATTCTGCGGTGCTTTTGACGGAAGGAGAAAAAAGACATTTGTTTGCAAGTCCGGTTTCAGGAGATATTGACTGGTATCTGATTTCCATTATGCCAAGTGGAATCTTGGATGAAAGGCTCAGTGAGCTGGATGTAAAGCGAGTAATTATTATGATTGGTTCCTCATTGATTATTTTGATTACCATGATGGTTATTTTTATTATCTATTATCGATTTTCCAGACAGCAGATGATAGAATTAAACAAAGCGGAGAAGGAAGCAGTTCAGGCTAATATTGCAAAAAGTGAATTTCTCTCCAGTATGAGCCATGATATTCGTACCCCTATGAATGCGATTATTGGAATGACAGAAATTGCGCTGCGAAATGTTCAGGACAATATGCGTGTGGAGGATTGTCTGCAAAAAGTCCGGTTATCCAGCAAACATTTACTTGGATTAATTAATGATGTCTTGGATATGTCCAAAATCGAAAGTGGAAAGATGACATTAAACATTTCAGAAATGTCGCTTCGTGAGGCGATGGATGATATTGTAAATATTATGCAGCCTCAGGTAAAGGAGCACAGTCAGTATTTTGATATTTTTATTCAGGATATTGATGTGGAAAATGTTTATTGTGACGGGGTGCGTCTCAATCAGGTAATTTTAAATCTGTTGTCAAATGCAGTCAAGTTTACTCCAACAGATGGAAGAATTGATGTACATTTATATCAGGAGGCTTCTCCATTAGGTGAGCAGTATATCAGGACTCATTTTAAAGTAGAGGATACCGGAATCGGTATGTCGGAGGAGTTTCAGAAAAAGATTTTTGATACATTTTCAAGGGAAGAGGAGAATGAAAAAGTACAGAGAATAACCGGAACAGGTCTTGGAATGTCTATTACAAAAAGCATTATTGACCTTATGGGCGGTACGATTGAGCTTAGAAGTGAACAGGGAAAGGGTACACAGTTCCATGTAATTCTGGACTTTAAAAAGGCCGATATTGGAGAAAATGATATGAGGCTGCCAGAATGGAATGTACTGGTGGTAGATGACAATGAAATGCTTTGCCTTAGTGCCGCTGCCAATTTAGAGGCGCTGGGAGTTCATGCTGACTGGACTCTGGATGGAATGAAGGCAGTAGAAATGATAGCGGAGCATCACAAACAGAACAATGATTATCATTTTGTTTTGATAGACTGGAAGATGCCAAATATGGATGGAATAGAAACCATTCAGGAAATTCACGCCAGAGTAGGAAAAGATATTCCGATTTTCCTGATATCTGCTTATGACCAGGGTGAACTTGAAGATATGGCTTTTGAAAATGAAATAGAAGGCTTTATTTCAAAACCGCTGTTTAAATCCACTTTATTTGCGCGTTTGAGACAATATGTAGATGGATTGGAAAATGGTATCGATGGAGAAAATGAACAGATTGATTTTCAGGGAAAACGGGTACTTCTTGCAGAGGATATTGAAATTAACTGGGAAATAGCCAATGAGATTCTTTCGGCAGCAGGACTGGTGCTTGAATGGGCAGAAAATGGTCAGATATGTGTAGACAGATTTGCAGCTTCAGAGCCAGGATATTACAATGCTATTCTTATGGATGTAAGAATGCCGGTGATGAATGGATATGATGCCACAAAAACAATTCGGAAAATGGACCGTCCGGATAAGGACCTGCCGATTATAGCCATGACAGCAGATGCATTTTCAGATGATGCGCAGAGATGCTTTGAGTGTGGTATGGATGCACATCTGACAAAGCCCCTTGATATCAGAGAATGTATGAGGACATTGCAGAATTATTTAAAATAGAAATTCTGATAAGATGAAACCAGCACTTGTGTTGATTGCTTAAATAAAAATAGGAACTGTCATTAAAAATTCTTTTAATGACATTCCTATTTTTATTTATTTACTTAACATAATCTGTTTTTGGCTGATTATATTGCCTGATTTATTTTTTTATCTGTTTATTTGCTGTTGCCAGCATAAGCTTAATTCTGTTTAACTGATTTACCTCACTTGCTCCCGGGTCATAATCTACGGCCACAATATTTGCTTCAGGGTATTGATTTCTCAGATTTTTAATTACCCCTTTTCCTACTACATGATTTGGCAGACATCCAAAAGGCTGCGCACATACAATATTTGGTACATCGTTATGAATCAATTCCATCATCTCACCCGTTAAAAACCAGCCCTCTCCAGTCTGATTTCCAAGGGAAACAATCGGAGATGCCATTTTTGCAAGTTCTCTGATATCAGATGGTGGATTAAAGTGTCTGCTCTTTTTACATGCCTTTACTACGGGCTTTCTTATCTGATTCATTGCCCATATCGCGAAATTTGCAAGACGCTTTGTTTTTTTACTCATACCAAGGTAATCCGCTTTAAAATTATTGTTATAAAAACTGTAATAAAAAAAGTCAAGCAAATCAGGCATTACAGCTTCTGCGCCTTCTGATTCCAACAGTTCTACAAGGTAATTATTGGCAGAAGGAAGGAACTTTACAAGGATTTCACCTACAATTCCAACTCTTGGTTTTTTTAAATCTTCATGAATTGGAAGACGGTCAAATTCCTCTATAATCCCTCTGAGATTTTTACGAAATTCACCCATATGAGCACCCTTTTTTGTAAGATGTGCCACACACTTGTTCTTCCATTTTTCATGAAGCGCATCTGCGCTTCCTGGTGTTACTTCATAAGGTCTCATTCTATAAAGACACCGCATAAAGACATCTCCATACATAATTGCCTGTATGCCCTTTATGGCAAAAGCAGGAGTGATTTTAAAGCCGCTGTTAGACTCTAATCCCTGAACACTTAAAGAGATAACCGGAATCTGAGGATAGCCTGCTTTTTTTAATGCGCGCCGGATAAATCCTACATAATTGGAAGCACGGCAGCCTCCGCCTGTCTGTGTCATAATAATGGCAAGTTTGTTCACATCATACTTTCCAGACAGAACTGCCTGCATCATCATGCCTACTACAATTAAAGATGGATAACAGGCATCGTTATTGACATATTTCAGTCCGATATCAACTGCGTTTCTGCAGTTTGTCTTATAATCAGGTGAATCTGTATCCGATTGCAGCATAACGATATTTAAGCCGAGAGACCGCAGTGCAGGTGTCAGAAGTTCAAAATGAATCGGTGTCATCTGAGGAACCAGAATAGTATATCCCTCGTCACGCATTTGTTCAGTAAATTCCACCTTTTCAATACTGGATGGTGCAATCTTTCTTTCCATATGCTGTTCATTACGTACCCGAAGTGCTGACAGCAGTGAACGGATACGGATTCTTGCAGCTCCCAGATTATTTACTTCATCAATTTTTAAAACTGTATAAATCTTTCCTGAATTGGTTAAAATATCATTGACACAGTCACATGTAACAGCGTCAAGCCCGCAGCCAAAGGAATTTAGCTGAATCAAGTCAAGATTATCCCTTGTTTTTACAAAATTTGCCGCCCGATACAGTCTGGAATGATACATCCACTGGTCCATAACAATCAAAGGTCTCTCTACTTCGGCAAGATGTGAAACACTGTCTTCCGTCAGAACAGCAAGACCATAAGAGGTAATCAGTTCAGGAATGCCATGATTGATTTCGGGGTCAATATGGTAAGGACGTCCTGCAAGGACAATACCCTTTTTTCCTGTTTCATCCAGATACTTTAAGGTTTCCTCACCTTTTTTCTCAATATCCTGATGTGCCTGTTCCAACTCTTCCCAAGCCTTTGTGGCAGCGTTTAAAATTTCCTGTTTTGGAATATCAAACTCCTCTGAAAATACTTCTGCAAGTCTTGAAGAGATTGTTTCCAAACTGGTAAGCGCCATAAACGGATTTAAAAATCGGATGTGTTCTCCCTCCAGTTCCTCTACATTATTTTTAATGTTTTCCGCATAGGAGGTGACAATCGGACAGTTGTAATGATTATTTGAATCTGGTGTTTCATTTCTCTCATAAGGAATACATGGATACCAGATAAATTTTATATCATTTTTAATCAGCCATTGAATATGTCCATGCACAAGTTTTGCCGGATAACATTCGGACTCACTTGGAATAGATTCAATACCAAGCTCATAAATTTTTCTAGAAGACTGAGGGGAGAGCACTGTCTTAAAACCGAGCTCTTTAAAGAAAACTGCCCAAAACGGGAAATTTTCATACATATTCAGTACTCTTGGAATTCCCACAGTTCCCCGTACAGCCTTATCATCTGTCAATGGCTCATAGTCGAAGATTCGTTTCAGCTTATAATCAAACAGATTTGGAATATTGTCTTTGTTTTTTTGCTTTCCAATTCCCTTTTCACAGCGGTTTCCGCTGATAAATTGTCTTCCGCCGGAAAATTTGTTAATTGTAAGAAGGCAGTTATTGGTACAGCCCTTACAGCGGGCAAGAGAGGTGGAATATTCCATGGAATTGATTTTTTCAATGGACAGCATTGTGGTTTTCTGTCCCTTAAATCGTTCTCTTGCAATCAGCGCCGCGCCGAAAGCTCCCATAATTCCGGCAATATCAGGACGGACTGCATCGCAGCCTGATATTTTTTCAAAGCTTCGAAGAACTGCATCGTTATAAAAGGTGCCGCCCTGAACGACTACCTTATTTCCGAAATCTTTTGCATCTGTAATTTTTATTACTTTAAACAATGCATTTTTAATCACTGAATAGGCAAGACCGGCAGAAATATCAGCAACCTCAGCTCCTTCCTTCTGTGCCTGTTTTACATTGGAGTTCATAAAAACAGTACATCTTGTTCCAAGGTCCGTAGGATTTTTTGCAAACAACGCCTCCTGTGCAAAGTCCTGAACAGAATAATTCAGGGATTTGGCAAAGGTTTCAATAAAAGAACCACAGCCGGAAGAGCAGGCTTCATTTAACTGAACAGAATCTACGGTATTGTTTTTTATACGGATACATTTCATATCCTGACCGCCGATATCAAGAATACAGTCAACATCAGGTTCAAAGAAAGCGGCGGCGTAGTAATGTGATACTGTTTCGACTTCTCCCTCGTCAAGCAGCAGAGCAGCTTTTACAAGTGCCTCTCCATAGCCTGTGGAGCAGGAGTAAGCGATTTTTGCGCTGTCCGGCAGCATGGAGTAAATTTCCTGAATGGATTTAATTGTTGTTGACAGCGGATTTCCGTTATTGCTGCTGTAAAAGGAATACAAAAGTGTTCCATCTTCTCCCACAATCGCAGTTTTTGTGGTAGTAGAACCGCAGTCAATGCCGAGAAAGCAGTTTCCCGAATAATTTTCCAGTCTGCCTTTTTTTATACTGTGACGGGCATGCCTTTTGGAAAATTCAATATATTCTTCTTCAGAAGCAAACAGCGGTTCCATGCGCTTTACTTCGAAGTCCATTTTTACGCCTTTTGAAAGCTTATCAATAATCTCATTTATAGAAAAAGAGACATCTTCCTTATAATTCATGGCGGAACCGGTAGCAGCGAAAAGATGTGAATGTTCCGGTGCGATAATGTGTTCATCTGTCAGCTTCAGAGTGCGGATAAATGCTGCTTTCAGCTCGGACAGAAAGTGAAGGGGACCGCCAAGAAACGCTACATTTCCGCGGATTGGCTTTCCACAGGCAAGACCACTGATGGTCTGATTGACTACTGCCTGAAAGATAGAGGCGGAAAGGTCTTCTTTTGTAGCGCCTTCATTAATTAAAGGCTGAATATCTGTTTTTGCAAATACGCCGCATCGGGCGGCAATTGGATAAATCGCCTTGTAATTTTTGGCATATTCATTTAAACCGGCGGCATCTGTCTGCAAAAGAGAGGCCATCTGGTCAATAAAAGAACCAGTACCGCCGGCACAGATACCGTTCATTCTCTGTTCTACACCATTTGTAAAATATATGATTTTTGCATCCTCACCACCGAGCTCAATCGCAACGTCAGTCTGTGGTGCATAATCGTTCAGAGCGGTAGATACTGCTACCACCTCCTGTACAAACGGGACCTCCATATGTCCCGCAAGTGTCAGGCCGCCGGAGCCTGTAATTACAGGATAGACAGTAATTTCTCCAAGCTCCGCTTTTGCCAGCTCCAAAAGCTCCTTCAGGGTTTCCTGAATATTGGCAAAGTGACGCTTGTAGTCAGAAAATAAAATTGTATTTTCTTCATTTACAATGGCTATCTTAACAGTAGTGGAACCGATATCGATTCCAAGTTTGTAAAGTCTATTCATAAATGTATTCTCCTAATGTTCGGTAAAACACGGGGTTACACATTTATTCTATGCGAAACCCCGTCTCATTATATTATAAAAACAAAACCTTTTCAACTGTAAAAATTTAAAAGTTTAATGCCGGACATGCTCATGTGTAAAAATATGGTCCTGACAATATTCGTAAGTACCTTCACATTTTGAGCAGAAACGGAAGGAAAGTTCAGGATTGGTTTCATTTGTCCTTCCACAGATGGCACATTTATGCTTGGCAATACTCTGCGCCTGTCTGGTCTGTTTTTGATAGGTGTGTCTCCGCTTCATTTCCTTTGGAGAATATTTCTTCATATTTCTTGTGGCAAGAAAAAAAATCAGAAAATTCAATACGGATAAAACAATTGCGGCAGACTGCGAAAAACAGAAATTTGCAAATTGAAGCTTCAGCAGTCCGGTATAATTTCCTGCATGTTGAAAATAAGAGCTGACATAATACAGGCAGGTGTAGCCAAGATATATTCCGTCTACAATCGCAAGCCACTTGATTTTAACAGGCAGAATCATCATAAAATATACCTGCACATTTGGAAAAAGGGTGGCAAATGCAAGAAAAGATGCCATATTTACATAATAGGTGCTCATGGAAAGACTGACGCCAAATTTACCGCCGCTTGCCAGCAGAGTTATCCAGTAAATAGCCATTGCACCAACTGTCATAATCAGGTAGCCGGACAGCATGTACATATTATAACGGAATGTGCCCCAGTGGTTTTCAAGTGTATGTCCAATCCAGTAGTAGAACAGAAACATAAATATGGTAAAAAAACTAAAATTCTGAGGGGTAGTCAGTATCCATGTAAAAAGTCTCCAGACTTGTCCCTGCATAACATATTCAGGACTTAATTCCAGCAGGTGGTAGATGTTGGGATTAAATAACTGAAGAACATAGCCGATGCCATAGCCAATCAGCAGATAGTTAATAAGATTCGGAACTGCATATTTTCCGAATTTTCTGTCAAGCTTATTTAAAAAATTCATTGTTACCTCCATTTATACTATAACTTGTGGAAATTTTTATTAAAAATAATTTTAAAGAATATAATCTCAAGGAATATAATCTCCAAGAAGGATTCCACAAGATATAGTATAAATGTTTTTTATAAATATTACCAGTAAAAAATGTATTAATTCTGAATCAGACTTAAAAATTTTTCAAATGTCATATCTTCCTGATTAATAAGGTCTGACATTCTGATATTTTTATCGAAGGTTTCATTAGAGCAAGAAACACAGGAAGCTTCCATACGGCCATATTCAGCTTCATCAAAACTTACACTGCAGTTTTCCGACGGCATCTGGATACCGGGCATATCACCGGTGATACTGCTCATATCTGGAGAGGTATTTCTCATTTCATTGCCAAGCATGGAATTATCCGGCATGCCATCGGGCATATTGTTATCTGATATGCGCATATTCGACATATTATTATCCGGCATGTTCAGGTTTGGTACACTGTTATCCAACATACTGCTGTTCGGCATATTATTATTTGGAACAGTATTACTCATATTGTTGTTTATATTATCGTTCAACATGTCGCTTCGGCGGATAGGAATGCAGATTTCCTCGCCAATCTGAAGATTGTAAATATTCAAGTGTCTATTGGCATTCATGATTTCTCCAATAGGAACATTATAATATCTGCTGAGCAGATAAAGGGAGTCTCCCTTTTTTATAGTGTGTACAATACCATTACATTTTCTGCAATAACAGATATTTCCAAAATAATTGTTATCCATTATATAGCCTCCGATAAATTAAATTATGCAGCCAACATGTCATGCAGCCGATAGAAGAATGATTGCTGTGTCATCATCAGGAAATTGATTGTACTGGCAGCATGATTGCTTACTAAAAGCGGTTGTGGATATCATTCATATATACTATATGCAAAGCAGAAGGGAATGTTCATAAGAATCAGGGAAATATTTTTTATAATAAGGAAGGATTCAAGGTGTTCGGAAAATAATATACAGTTATAGAAGAATCAATGAATCTTTGTTATAAGAATCAACTAGATTCTTTAAAAAAAATAAAGTATAATAAGGCAAAATAGAATACAAGCACAAAAATAACAAAAAGTTTACAGGAAAGGGAAGGATAAAATGTTGAAATTTACAAGAAAAAAAATTTATATTATATTAGCTGTAATAATTATTGCTATAACCACAGTTGCATATCTCTGGACAGGAAAACAGAAAAAAGAACTCAAAAGCGGACAGACAGGTGTTTTAATGGCACAAATGAAAAATCTGAAAGGACTAGAAGAAGCTATTAATGAGCGGAATGCAGGAGAAGAAACAGAATTTCAGACAGAAGCGGAGACAACAGAGCAGGAGTCTGCACAAATAGAGCTGCCGGCAGAAACAGAACCATTAACAGACGAAGAAACAGAACCACTTACAGAGATTAAAACAGAGGTATCATCGGAAATAAAAACAGAGCCAAAAACAGAACAACCATCTCAAGGCTTATACATACCAAAAATAAAAAATACTTCTGAATATTTAATCGCTATCGATGCAGGACATCAGGCTCAGGGGAATTATGAAAAGGAACCAATTGGGCCAGGGGCATCAGAGACAAAAAACAAGGTTGCCGGCGGAACAAGCGGAGTGACAAGCGGTATACCGGAGTATGAGCTGACATTGGCAGTAGCATTAAAGTTAAAATCAGTGCTTTTAGAGCGTGGATATCAGGTATTTATGATACGGGAAAGCAATCAGGTAAATATCAGCAATGCCGAGCGGGCAATTATGGCCAATAATGCAGGAGCAGATGTTTTTATCAGAATCCATGCCGATGCTTCAGAATCAGGAAACGCAAATGGAATGACAGCACTTTGTCAGACACCTGACAATCCTTATAATGGCATGCTTTATTCATACAGCAGACATCTTTCAGATTGTCTTTTAGATGCGATGGCAGTGCAGACAGGAGCAAGAAAAAGGGGTGTAACAGAAACCGATACCATGAGCGGAATCAACTGGGCACAGGTTCCGACAGCAATTATTGAAATGGGATTTATGACAAATGCAGAGGAAGACAGGCTGATGAGTACAGAAGATTATCAAAACCGGCTGGCACTGGGGATGGCAGATGGAATCGAAAATTATCTGGCAGGACTTGGGCAATAAAAAATCAGGTGCAGAAATACAACACAGATATAAGGAATTATAAAGAATTATAGAGAATTATGGAAGCATTCTGCTCCATAAAAGCATATACTAAAGTATAATAATATACATGGATATAGATATACATGGATATAGACACAATAGATATAGACATAATGGATATAGACATAATGAATTTAGATACAATAGATATAGGCATAATGGATATAGACATAATGGATATAGATATATGCGCAATGGATATAGACAATGGATATAGATATGCATGGATATAGATAACAACAGGAGAATATAAATGAAGCATCAAGTTATTATTATACTGGCGATAGTTATTGTTTTTCTTGTTCTTATATGTCTGGCTGTCTGGTTGTGCTACAAAAGGGCAGAAAAGGCAAGAAAAAAAGTATTATGCACCTGCGATGAAGAGAAACTTGCAGATTTAAACAAATTAATTAAGCCCTTTGGGTTTTTATATGATGTGAGGCAGGATATTTTCTATTCCTCCATGAATCCATGGCAGCGAAAGATGGGATACGGTCGGATATATGATACAATGGCGCCTTCTATGAATATGATTATTGACTGTGAACCTGTCTGTTTCCGCTATGACAATCGGGAGTGGATGATAGAGCTATGGAAGGGACAGTATGGCATTGCTGCTGGTGCAGAAATAGGGGCATATATTAAGAAGGATAATTTTTATCAAAGTGTGGAAGATGATGAACTGTTAAATATGAGGTTTTCTCTCTACCATGAGAATCATATGATTATACACAGACAGGATAGACACTGGTGGCTGACGGGTTTTAAGCTTGGACAATACAGCAGAAGACGGGATTTGATTATGGAAGCGGAGATTCTTTTTCCTACAATGGAAATGAGAGATGCCTTTTTAACTGCCTGTCGAAAGCTTGGTTACAGGAGGGAAAATTTGACTTATTCCTCACGCAGCGTATGGATTTGCTTTGACAGGCCGAAATCAAAACAGCCGGGCAGATGTCTGTGGCTCTATAAAAAATATATACAGGGAGTAAACAGAAGAAACTGTAAAAGATTCTGCAAATATACAAAATGTTTTGACAGAACAATTGATAAAATTGCATATATCAGGTATGCATTCCCGCATCTTTATCATATAATTGTAAAGATTACATGGAGAAAACGTTGCAAAAAATGTGGATGTGTACAGGGAATGAAAAGAAGATAGACAGAATTTATAACAATGCACTTCGGTTAAAAATAAACCGAAACAGCAGGATTGTATTGATGAGTGACTGCCACAGAGGAACCGGAAACTGGGGAGACAATTTTCTTTTCAATCAGAATATTGCCTATGGAGCTTTAAGATATTATGACCGTATGAATTTTACCTATGTGGAACTGGGAGACGGTGACGAATTGTGGGAAAATAAAAAGGTGGAAGATATTCTGGAGGTTCACGGCAGTCAGCTTCTGCTGATGTCAAGGCTTTATCAGGCAGGCAGATTTTATATGATTTACGGAAATCATGATAAATATAAAAAGAGCAGCGATTATATGAAATGTGTATATAATCGCTATATGTGGCGAAAGAGTGAGGTATGCTATGAATTATTCCCTCGTATGAATGTGTACGAGGGAATTGTTTTGGAGGAGGAATACAGAAAATATGAGATATTACTGCTGCATGGTCATCAGGTAGATTTTGTGAATGATAATCTCTGGTATATTACCCGATTTCTGGTCAGACATTTATGGAGGAAAGTGGAGCTTCTTGGAATTAATGACCCGACCAGTGCTGCGAAAAATTATCAAAAGAAGAAAAAGGTGGAAAAAAAGCTGGAAAACTGGGCGGAAAAGAAGGGGGTTCTGGTAATTGCCGGACATACTCATCGGCCGGTGCTGCCTGAACCGGGAGAAGGAATGTATCTGAATGACGGGAGCTGTGTGCATCCAAGGTGTATTACAGCGATTGAAATAGAGGGGGAGCAGATTACACTGGTAAAATGGGAGGTCAAAACAAGGCCGAATAATGATATGTATGTGGGAAGAGAAGTTGTGGAAGGACCATACTATATAAAGGAATATTTTGGTGAGCCGAAGCAGCGATAATGAGATTGCTCCTTCTGTTTTATTACCAGTTTCTTATAAAATTTTACTTTATAATTTTCCCGTTTATCTCTGAAAACAGTGATATAACTCATTCTTTCTTTTGTCAGTTTTTATCAAATTAAGGATAATATTACCCTTGCAATTTAGTAAAATGTATAGTATAATTCAGAAAGATTGTTAACGAATTGTCAAACAATAAATTTAATAATGAAAGGAGCTCTATTATGGCTAGCAAAATTACAATAATTGGTGCAGGAAGCGTAGGGGCTACGATTGCCTATACTCTATCTCAGGAGACATTTGCATCGGAAATTGTCATTATTGACATTAACAAGGAGAAGGTTGACGGGGAGGCGATGGATATCGTACAAGGTACTGCATTCCGTGACCCGATTGACGTGATTTCAGGAGAATATGAGGATGCAAAGGATTCTGATATCGTTATCATTACCTCCGGTGTTCCAAGAAAGGCAGGTCAGACAAGAATCGAACTTGCTCAGACAAATGTAAACATTATCAAGGATATTGCTCCAAAGATTGCCAGTGTTGCCCCGAAGGCACTCTATGTAATCGTGTCAAATCCTGTGGATGTTATGACTTATGCGTTCTTAAAGACATCAGGACTTCCGGAAAATCAGATTATCGGTTCCGGTACACTGCTTGATACTACAAGACTTCGTTACGGACTTGCCAATCACTTTAAGATTGCCCAGAAAAATATTCATGCGTATGTATTTGGCGAGCATGGAGATTCCTCTTTCGTTCCATGGTCAGGCGCAAGCGTTGCAGGCGTGCCTCTTGATGAGTATACCAAAATCAGCAACACTTATGGAAAAGATTTGGAAAAATTTGACGAAGCAAGAATGGAAGAATATGTTCATAAATCCGGCGGTGAAATCATAAAAAGAAAAGGGGCGACATTTTATGGTGTTGCAATGTCAGTTGTAAATCTGTGTGGTATGCTCTTGGCTGCTTACGAATCCGTTGTCACAGTTTCCACTATGATGCATGGAGAATATGGCGTGGAAGATGTCTGTACAAGCTGTCTTACTATCGTAGGTCCGGAAGGCGTAAAGGGCAAGGTAGAGATGAAACTTACGGATGAAGAAGTCGTTAAATTCCAGAAAAGTGCCGATGCATTAAAAGCAGTAATTGCGCAGTTAGACTTGAATTAATATATGCAGCCGATGTAATCAGTCGAAGGCTGATTGACTGATAGATGTAACCGTTCAAAGACTGCTTGCGTTGGTTGTGAAACAAGATAATTAGGAGGTTAAAATGGAGTATCGTATCGAAAGAGATTCTATGGGTGAAATGCAGGTGCCTGCCGATAAATACTGGGCAGCTCAGACACAGAGAAGCTTTCAGAATTTCAAAATCGGCGGTGAAAAAATGCCGCCGGAAATTATTCATGCATTCGGTATCCTGAAAAAAGGCGCCGCGATTGCAAACTGCAATCTCAAAAAGCTGGATGAAGAAAAGAAGAACTTTATCTGTCAGGCTGCTGACGAAGTGATTGACGGAACTTTAATGGAGCATTTTCCACTGGTTGTATGGCAGACGGGAAGCGGCACACAGTCCAATATGAACAGCAATGAAGTAATAGCCAACCGCGGAAATGAACTTGCAGGAAGCAAACTTCTTCATCCAAATGACCATATCAATATGTCTCAGAGTTCCAATGACACATTTCCTACCGCATTGCATATCGCGGCTGCCATGAGCATTGAAGACAAACTCTTTCCTGCCATGGACAAGCTGATTGCCACCTTTAAGAGACTAGAAAGCGAAAATGAGGATGTAGTAAAGAGTGGTCGTACTCATTTACAGGACGCAGTTCCGATTAAGTTTTCACAGGAAATCAGCGGATGGACCAATATGCTGGAAAAGACAAAGAAAATGCTTCTGGCTGCACTTCCAGGCTTAAAGGAGCTGGCACTTGGCGGTACAGCCGTAGGAACAGGATTAAATGCTCCAAAAGGTTTTGGAGAAGAGGTTGCAAAGGTTATCAGTGAGCTGACTGGCAAGGACTTTGTAACAGCAGACAATAAATTCCATGCACTGACTGCAAAAGATGATATTACATTTGCGCATGGAGCATTAAAAGCACTTGCAGCAGATTTAATGAAGATTGCAAATGATGTCAGATGGCTTGCCAGTGGTCCTAGATGCGGACTTGGTGAAATTACAATTCCTGAAAATGAGCCGGGAAGTTCAATTATGCCGGGCAAGGTAAATCCTACCCAGTGTGAATCGCTTACCATGGTGGCAGTTCAGGTTATCGCAAATGATACAGCAGTCGGAATGGCTGCCAGTCAGGGCAATTTTGAACTGAATGTATTTATGCCGGTAATTGCATATAACTTTTTACAGTCTGTAAGACTGCTTGCAGATGGTATCATATCCTTTAATGATAACTGTGCAGTTGGTATTCAGGCAAAGAGAGACAAGATGAGCCATAATCTTCACAATTCTCTTATGCTGGTAACTGCCCTGAATCCTTATATTGGTTATGACAATGCTGCAAAGACAGCTAAAAAAGCCTTTAAGGAGAACATTTCATTAAAAGAAGCCTGTGTTGCATTAGGGTTTTTGACAGAAGAGAAGTTTGATGAAGTATTCCACCCGGAAGAAATGGTATAAGACGGAGGTCAAACATGAAATATAGTTACTATCCAGGATGTACGCTTAAGACAAAAGCGAAGGAATTAAACGATTATGCAATCCGTTCCGCTAAGGTTCTTGGAATCGAGATGGAAGAGATTGAAAACTGGCAGTGCTGCGGCGGTGTATATACCGCCGCAAAGGATGAGATTGCCACAAAGCTCTCATCTATAAGAGCACTGGCACAGGCAAGAGATAAAGGGCAGGACCTTTTAACGCTCTGCTCTGCCTGTCATAATGTAATAAAGAGAACAAACAATGATATACAGACAGATGAAGACTTTTCATTTAAGGCAAATAATTATATGGCTCCTGATATGGAATATCACGGAGAGACAAAGGTAGTCCACTATTTTGAGGTATTAAGAGATGTAGTCGGCTTTGACACATTAAAGAGCAAAGTGGTAAATCCTTTAAAGGGCAGAAAAATCGCGCCATATTATGGATGTCTTCTGCTTCGGCCGGGTACGGTCATGGCGTTTGACGACCCTGAGAATCCGAAGGTTATGGAGGACTTTATCCGTGCGATTGGTGCGGAGCCTGTAATGTATGCTCAGAGAAATGAGTGCTGCGGTGGTTATATGACATTAAACGACAAGGAAATCGCAGAAAACAGAAGTGAAACGGTCGTTACATCCGCAGTAAAGAAGGGCGCTGACTGTATGATTACTGCCTGTCCATTGTGCCGTTATAATCTGGAGGCAAATTCAGTCACAGAACTTCCAGTAATTTACTTTACAGAATTATTGGCTGAAGCTCTGGGTGTAAAGGAGGTGCAGTAAATGCTTAATACAAAAATTTCAAAGGAAGAGCTGGAAAGAATCAGTGGAGTCAAGACAAACAAGTGCATGAAGTGCGGTAAATGCTCCGGCACCTGTCCAAATTTTGACGGCATGGATTATCATCCTCATCAGTTTGTAGATATGGTTGACAAGGGAAATATCGAACCGCTGTTGCAGTCAGATTCCATCTGGACCTGTTTAAGTTGTATGGCATGTCTACAAAGATGTCCAAGAAGCGTGGAGCCTGCAAAGCTGATTGAGGCAGTGCGCCTTGCAGTTGTACGCCAGCAGGATGCCAATCATCTTCATGCTGAGGAAATACCTGAGCTGTTGGATGAGGATTTGCCACAGCAGGCGATTGTAAGCGCTTTCCGTAAATATAAAAAATAAGGATTGGGCAGCAATGCTTGTTTTAATTTATAAATATTATTCCCATAAAAATAAAATTCTATTCATAGGAAATTGTTTTGCTAATTTTCTATGACAACAAATTGAAAAAAATATTTAGAAAGCAGAGTGAAAAAAATGCAGAGAATTGGAGTATTTGTATGTTGGTGTGGTAGTAATATTGCAGCGACAGTAGACGTTGCAGCAGTGGCTGAGGCATTAAAAAATGAACCGGGCGTTGTATTTGCAACTGACTATCAGTACATGTGTTCTGCAAGTGGACAGGAAATTATCAAAGACGCGATTAAGGAGCATAATCTTACTGGCGTAGTTATCTGTTCATGTTCACCAAGAATGCATGAAGTTACTTTCCGCAGAACTGTGGAAGCCGCAGGACTGAACCCTTACATGCTGGAAATTGCAAATATCCGCGAGCAGTGTTCATGGATACACAAGGATAAAGCAGAAGGTACAGAAAAAGCGATTATCTTGGGCAGAACAGCGATTGCGAAAGTTCACTTAAATGCACCGCTTACCGCACAGGAAAGTCCTGTGGTAAAACGTGCGCTGGTAATTGGCGGAGGTATTGCAGGTATCCAGACAGCGCTTGATATTGCGGATGCAGGATTTGAAGTGGATATTGTAGAAAAGAATCCTACGATTGGCGGTAAAATGGCGCAGCTTGACAAAACCTTCCCAACACTTGACTGTGCAGCATGTATTCTTACCCCTAAAATGGTGGATGCAGGCGCAAATGATAAGATAGGTCTTTATACTTACTGCGAGGTAGACAAGGTAGAAGGCTTTGTTGGTAATTTCAAAGTAACAATCCGTCAGAAACCACGTTTTGTAGACGCCACAAAATGTACCGGATGTGGAGAGTGTACCACAAAATGTCCGTCAAAAAAGAATCCAAATGAGTTTAATATGGGACTGGATAACCGTCCGGCTATCTATATTCCATTTGCGCAGGCTGTTCCAAAGCTTGCAACGATTGACCCGGATGACTGTATCTATATGAAGACCGGAAAATGCGGACTTTGTTCTAAAGTATGTACCGCCGGAGCAATTAACTATGAGCAGAAAGAAGAGTTTATTACAAAAGAGTATGGCGCTATCGTTGTAGCAACCGGCTACAATCAGATTAAGCCGACAGAATTTGAGGAATACGGCTATAATAATTATCCAGATGTTGTTACTTCACTGGAATTTGAGCGTCTTATGAATGCGGCAGGCCCTACAAAAGGACATCTTCTGCGGCCTTCAGACGGAAAACCGCCAAAGAAAATTGTATTTGTACAATGCGTTGGTTCCAGAGGGCAGTCTTGCAGAGACAAATCCTATTGTTCCAAGATTTGTTGTATGTATACGGCAAAACACGCAATGCTGGTAAAAGACCATTATCCTGATGTAGATGTTACTGTATTTTATATTGATGTCCGTACTCCGGGAAAGAATTTTGATGAGTTTTACCGCCGTGCAGTAGAGGAATTTGGCGTTCATTATGTTAAGGGTATGGTAGGAAAGGTTTCCGAGGAAGACGGTGTATTAAAAGTACAGGCATCAGACCTTCTGGCAAACGAACAGATTCATATGGATGCCGATATGGTTGTACTTGCAGCAGCGATTGAGCCAAATGAATCAGCAAGAAGTCTTGCAACTATGCTGACAGCAAGTATGGATACAAATGACTTCTTCACAGAGGCACACGCAAAGCTTCGTCCGGTAGAAAGTCCGACTGCGGGCGTATTCTTATCTGGTACCTGTCAGGGACCGAAGGATATTCCGGAGACAGTTTCACAGGCAAGTGCGGCTGCAGCAAAAGTAATCGGACTTCTTGCAAAAGACCATCTTTTATGTAATCCTTGCGTTTCACATTCGAATGAGCTTTTATGTAACGGCTGTTCCACATGTGCAAATGTATGTCCGTACGGAGCAATTGATTATGTGACAAAAGAGATTAACGACCATGGTGTACGAGAGACAAGACGGGTTGCAGTTGTAAATGAAGCAGTTTGTCAGGGATGTGGTGCATGTACGGTTACATGTCCTTCCGGTGCTATGGACCTTAAGGGCTTTGCAAACAGACAAATTATGGCGGAGGTAGATGCAATATGCAGGTAAATGAAGTTGAAGAAAAGAAAGAATTTACTCCATTAATTGTGGCATTTTGCTGCAACTGGTGTTCCTATGCGGGAGCAGACCTTGCCGGAAGCAATCGTCTGAATTATCCTGCAAATATAAAAATTATACGTGTTCCCTGTTCATGCCGTGTAAATCCGCTCTTTATTTTAAGAGCCTTTCAGCGTGGCGCAGACGGTGTCATCTTATGTGGATGTCATCCGGGTGACTGCCATTATACAACAGGCAATTATTATGCGCGAAGAAGAATGACCACATTATTCTCAATGCTTGACTATCTCGGTATTGAGAAGGAGAGAACAAGAGTGGAATGGGTTTCCGCTGCCGAGGGCGTAAAGTTTGCCCAGACAATGAACGAGTTTGCTGAAGCCATAACAAAGCTTGGAGAGAACAGAAAGTTGAGGGATCTGCGATGCGAGAAATAAGAGAGTTGCTGGTAAAGAAAATTAACGAGTTGCTTGAAAATGGAACCGTAAATCGCGTCATCGGCTGGAAGGCTGGAGATTTCTGTTATGATGTGACTCCGGCTGTCTATACAAAGGAAGATAATCTTGATGATTTTCTTTTTGACGGCTTCTGCGGTGCAAATCAGAGCAAATATTTGATTAATGAAACAAAAGAAGAAGGCAAAGTACTGGTTTTGTTAAAGCCATGTGATTCTTACAGCTTTAATCAGCTTATAAAGGAACACAGAATAGACAAAGAAAAGGTATATGCACTTGGTATTCCATGTTCAGGCATGCTTGATATAAATAAAATGAAGGAACAGGGAATTACAGGTATCCTGAATATTACAGAAGACGGTGATACGGTAAAAGCAGAGACACTTTATGGAACAAAAGAGTGTGACAGAAAAGATGTGCTGCTGGAAAGATGTCTGTGCTGCAAGGGAAGCAAGCATGTGGCATATGATGAACTGCTGGTTCCGGAAGCAGAAGAAAATGAACTTGGCGGAGTGGACAGATTTTCAAAGGTGGCTGAACTTGAGTCAATGACACCGGAAGAGAGATTTGATTTCTGGAGAACAGAGCTTTCCAAATGTATCCGCTGTAACGCATGCCGGAATGTATGTCCAGCCTGCTCCTGCCGTACCTGCGTATTTGACAATGCCGCTTCCGGTGTGGCTGCAAAAGTAAATGCAGATACCTTTGAGGAAAACATGTTCCATATTATCAGAGCATGGCATGTAGCCGGCCGTTGTACAGATTGCGGCGAATGCAGCAGAGTATGTCCGCAGAATATTCCGCTTCAGCTTTTAAACCGCAAGTTTATCAAAGATATGAATGAGCTTTATGGCGAGTTTCAGGCAGGCGCGGATTCCGAGACAAAAGGACCGTTGACAGCGTTTACAAAAGAAGATGCGGAACCGGGCATAATCTATACGAGAGGTGGTGACAGATAATGTTAAAGATTTCCATGAATGAAATTGATAAGCTTTTTAAGGCAATCGCAGAATCTGATACATTATACCTTCCAATCGAGAAAGGCGATCAGATTGAGTTTTACGCTTACGATGATGATGCAAAGGTTCGTCTGGATGCACTTCATACAGTAAAATCTGCAAAGGATGCATTTCTGCCAAACTGTGAGACTATGATGAAGTTTAAGGTAGAAGGCAAAAATATTGAAATAGAAGAAGAAGCCCGTATCAGTGAAGAATTTGTAATTTTTGGCGTGAGAGCGTGCGATGCGAGAAGCTTTGCCATTCTTGACAAGGTATATTTATCAGACCCGGTAGATACTTTCTATGCGGCAAGACGCGAGCATGGCATAGTAGTTTCTCTTGGCTGCAGCAGACCAGAAGAAACATGTTTCTGTACTAAATTTGATATCGATGCTACTGAGCCGGAAGGTGATGTAACAACATGGATTGCAGATGATGTTCTTTATTGGGAAGCAAAGAGCGAAAAAGGCAAAGCACTGACAGAAAAGATAAAAGCTGTATTTGAAGAGACAGACAATGCGGCAGTAGAAAAACAAAAGGAAGAAGTAAAGGCTGTCCTTGACAAGCTTCCATTAAACAGCATGGATATGGAATACTTAAAGGGCGCTGATATGATGGAATTATTTAAAAGTCCAAAGTGGGAAGAACTTTATAAGTCCTGTCTTGGCTGTGGTACCTGTACATTTGTATGTCCTACCTGTCAGTGTTATGATATCAGAGATTATGACACAGGTCATGGTATTACACGTTATCGTTGTTGGGATTCCTGTATGTATAAGGATTTTACCATGATGGCACACGGAACAAACAGAAAGACACAGTTGGAGCGTTTTCGTCAGAGATTTATGCATAAGCTGTCCTATTTTCCGATTAATAATGACGGAGAATTTGGTTGTGTGGGATGCGGCCGCTGTATCAGTAAATGTCCGATTTCCATGAATATAACAAAAGTAATAAAGACACTGGGAGGTGACAGCGAATGAGTGAAGTATTAATACCAAAGATTGGTGTCGTAACGGATATCCGCATGGACACCCCTGATGTAAAAACATTTCGTGTGGTAACACAAGACGGCAAGAAGGCATTTGAACATAAGCCGGGCCAGTGTGCCATGCTCTCAATTCCGGGCGTAGGCGAGGCAATGTTTTCCATCACATCATCTCCGACAAATACAGAATTTATGGAATTTTCCATTAAAAAGTGTGGCTGTCTTACTGACTGGCTTCATCAGATGGAAGTAGGACAGATGATTACAATTCGCGGACCTTATGGAAATCCGTTCCCTGTTGATACAGAATTAAAGGGAAAGAACCTTATCTTTATTGCCGGTGGTATCGGTCTTGCGCCGCTTCGTTCTGTTATTAATTATTGCAGAGACAAGAGAGAGGCTTACGGCACAATTGATATTGTATACGGTTCCCGTTCCGCAGATGATTTGGTAGATTATCAGGAAATTATTGATGAATGGGAAAAGACAGACGGTGTCAATGTTCATCTGACAATTGACCGTGAACAGGAAGGCTGGAACGGGCATGTAGGATTTGTTCCAAATTATGTAAAGGAATTAAATCTGAATGTGGATTCTACGGTACTTATCTGCGGACCTCCGATTATGATTAAATTTACTCTTGCAGGATTACAGGAGCTTGGATTTAAGAAGGAGCAAGTATATACAACTCTGGAGCTTCGCATGAAGTGTGGTGTCGGCAAATGCGGCCGCTGTAATGTAGGTTCCAAATATGTATGTAAAGATGGTCCTGTATTCCGCTTTGACCAAATTGACGAATTACCAGATGAATATTAAAAATATGCAATAAACAGAGAGGAAGGTTCAAATCATGGCAGATATGGTTAATGTTTATTTATACGGAAAAAAATATGAAGTTCCGGCAAGCCTCACTATCATGGAAGCTTTTGAATATTCAGGCTATCAGTTAGTCCGCGGATGCGGATGTAGAAACGGATTCTGTGGTGCCTGCGCAACTATTTACAGAATTAAGGGCGAGAGCGAGCTGCATGGATGTCTTGCATGTTCTACACGTGTTCAGGATAATATGTATGTTGCTTCGCTGCCATTCTTCCCATTGGAGAAGAAAGTTTATGATATCAATGAAATCAAGCCGACAGAGCAGATTATGATGCAGTTATATCCTGAAATTTACAGCTGTGTAGGCTGTAATGCATGTACCAAGGCATGTACACAGCAGTTAAATGTAATGCAGTATATTGCTTATGCACAGCGCGGCGAATATGAGAAGTGTGCAGAGGAATCCTTTGACTGCGTAATGTGTGGTGTATGTTCCGCACGTTGTCCTGCCGGAATTTCTCATCCACAGGTAGCTCTTCTTGCAAGAAGACTGACCGGCAAGTATATTAAACCGGAAGCAAAACATCTGACAGACAGAGTAGATGCAATCGAAAAAGGCGAGTTTGACGAGTTTGTTGAGGCTATGATGACAAAACCTTTAGAAGAGCTGAAAGAAATGTATAACAACAGAGAAATTGAGAAATAAAGGAGGATGATGAAATGAGTTTACCATATACACAGGAGATGCTGGATTCTATAAAAAAAGTAGAAGCCGGCAGAGCGGAACGTGTAAACGGTCCTGAACCAAGACGTATGACAGCAGAAGAAAAAGATGCCTTACTGGAAAAATTTCATCCTGACTACAATAAATCAAGCTTTGTAGATATTAAAGTTGGTCCAAACAAGGGACAGAAGGCTCCAAAGGAGCTGGCTGAAATGCTGGAGGCAAACAGCAGAATCAGAGATATGGAAATTGATTTGTCAAAGCCTGATTATGATGTGGATGTTCTGGTAATCGGCGGAGGCGGTGCCGGTTCTTCTGCAGCAATCGAAGCGCATGAGGGCGGAGCAAATGTTATGATTGTAACAAAGCTTCGTATTGGTGATGCAAATACCATGATGGCAGAAGGTGGTATTCAGGCAGCAGATAAAGACAATGATTCACCACAGCAGCATTATCTTGATGTAATGGGCGGAGGACATTTTGCAAATGTTCCTGAGCTGGTAAGAAAGCTTGTATGCGACGGCCCTTCGGCGATTCAATGGCTGGATAAATTAGGTGTTTTATTTGACAAAGATGAAAACGGAAACATGATTACTACGCATGGAGGCGGTACTTCCAGAAAGAGAATGCATGCCGCAGCAGACTATTCAGGCGCAGAAATTATGAGAACCTTAAGAGATGAAGTATTGAACAGAGGTATTCCAGTAATTGATTTTACTGCCGCAGTAGAATTAATCAAGGATACAGACGGAAAAGCAGCCGGAGCAGTTCTTATGAATATGGAGACAAAGGAAGTGCTGGTTGCAAGGGCAAAAACAGTTGTAATAGCAACAGGTGGTGCAGGACGTATGCACTATCAGGGATTCCCTACTTCTAATCACTATGGTGCTACCGCAGACGGTCTTGTTATGGCTTATCGTGCCGGTGCAGAGCTTTTGTATCAGGATACTTTGCAGTATCATCCGACAGGTGTGGCGTTCCCTGCACAGATTTATGGTGCACTGGTAACAGAAAAAGTTCGTTCCATGGGAGCTATGTTTGTAAACAGAGAAGGCGAAGTGTTTATGCATCCGCTTGAAACAAGAGATGTGGCTGCATCAGGTATTATCCGTGAGACAAAGGAAAGAGGCATGGGTGTACATACTCCGGTAGCAGATGGTATCTGGCTGGATACTCCTATGATTGATATGATTCATGGCAAGGGCACTCTGGAAAAAAGACTTCCGGGTATGCTTAGAATGTATATGAGATATGATATTGACATGAGAGAGGTACCGATTGTGGTTTATCCGACGCTGCATTATCAGAATGGTGGTATTAAGATTACTGCGGATGGAATGTCTGGTGTGGAAAATCTCTATGTGGCAGGCGAGGCCGTCGGAGGTGTTCACGGAAGAAACAGACTTATGGGTAATTCACTGCTTGATATTATTGTGTTTGGACGGAATGCAGGACAGCAGGCATCTAAGAAGTGTAAGGAAGTGGAGTTAAAAGAACTTACTCTGGCACATGTGGGTGAATTTGAAAAGATGCTTTTGGAAGCTGGAATTGAGACAGATGTGGTATCACCAAAGCTTTTGCCGGATTACAGACCGGAAGGTGTTACAAAATTGAATGAGATTGTTTTGTAGGATAAACAGGTTGCTTTGCGAATTGTTGGTGTGAGTGAGTTGGAAGAAATAAAGAGACAATGTAATTAAAAAGCTAAGAGATTACCGGAAGGCGGAGGGCTTTTCGGTAATTTTTTAAGAATTTTGTGGGGAGGAGTAATGGGTGAGTGACGTATCAGAAGGAAAATAACCTTTTGTTCAGGACATCGCTTGCGCTCCGATTCGAACGCAGCGGTACTAAGTTCACAGCACTTTTCCCTCTGGTCAAAGTACTGTGAACTAAGTGCCGGCGTTCTCATAGGGTCCTTCACAAAAGGTTATTTTCTTTCTGATACTGTATTTCATAAAATTTTTAGAGTTTTTTGTATTTAGATAATATTGAAGTTATATTAAGAACTCTATATATTACAAATTATTTATACTATAAATTATTTATATTATAAATATACAGTAATGTA
>ERZ778516.422-NODE-422-length-35392-cov-14.238730_pt1 | contig 35392 bp, 28 predicted proteins | sample MGYA00510342_ERZ778516 | MGnify/ENA primary metagenome ERZ778516 (study PRJEB29527, sample SAMN07138961) | mouse gut metagenome | material: feces | host: mouse | place: China:Nanjing | collected 2016-01-25 ...
ATCCTGAGCCAGGATCAAACTCTCATAAAAAGTTTTTTCCGGCCAGCCATATTTATATGGTATCCCTGGCTTACTGTTTTTAGGTTGCATCTCAAAATGCCTGTCCTCTTGAATGTCTTCCGGCCTTTTGCCGAAGACCCTGCCCCATATTTGGGCCAGGAACTCTTTTTCAGAATCTTTCAAGGTCATTCCATTGTTCAGCTGTCAAGGTTCTGTCTGTTGTTCTCTCTTGCGACAACTTCTATATCTTAGCACAGTTATCTGCATCTGTCAAGAACTTTTTTGAATTTTTTTAATTCTTTTTATTTCCACCGTTCTCTCGCTTTTTCCGCGCGGTGGAATTTAATAATATCATGTTCTTTTACATCTGTCAACATTTTTTTACATATTTTTTCACTTTTTTTATTCAAGTGTTTCACTTAAAACACTTTCTTGTAAAATAACGCTTTCCGGCACATATGGCATATCTTTACGCTTTAGCATGCCAAGGCCTTTCCTAATTATGATAGGATAAGAAAAAGCTGCTGCCAGATTCTAACAACAGCTTTCCCACTTTCCCCAAAATTATTCCATCTTTATATTGGAAGGGGAATCATTTTGGTTTCTTAGCCTGCATTCCTTTACTTTTCCGATTCTCTTTTATTCTTTGGTTTCTTCTGTAAATTCCACGCTCTCTGTTTCTTCCATAGCGGGTTCTTCCTGCTGCCCTTCATCATCCGGTTCTTCCTTAGCCATGGTTTCCTCCTCGAAAATTGATTCGCATTTTGCACCGCATTTATTGCAGTATGCATCCTCTTGGCCCAGGGAAGCGCCACAGGACGGGCATTTTTTCTTGCCTTTTAAATCGTCAATCTCTGATTTTAGCTGGCTGATTTCCTGCAAGGTTTCCCGGATTAAGCTTATTTCTTCAAAAAATGGCTCTTCATCCTCTTTATGGAGCTCGAAATACTGCTTGCCGATTTCCATATACTGCCTTTCCACAAAATCCTCCTTGGCCTTTATGTCCAGGTTGAGTTTTGCAATGCCCGTCAGTTCTTTGGCTTTTTGGGATACGTCCTTCCCAGTTGCCGAAATAGTTTCCCCTAATTTTGTAAAAAATGTCATAGCTTTTCCTCCTTATAGCAGCCGAATCTTTTTGGGTGCACTGGCATCTGGCATACATTAGCGCCTTTTGGATGGCTTCCATTACGTTTTGGCTGCTGCACATTGGGCTGCTGCACGGCTGGCTGTTACGCCGCCAGCACATTGCAGCCCTCTGTCACCGCATACAGATATATGCGGTATACCCTGCATACATTGCCAGCATAAGCGCCCCATGGATACGGCTAATTTGTTTTCTTCGCCATGCAAATACCCATACAATACTGCTCATTCCAATTAAAATTATATCATCAATCAGGTTTTCCATCAAGACTTCCATTGGGCTAACTGCGCCTGCAACCCCAAGCACCAGCAAAATATTAAAAATATTGGAGCCAATGACATTCCCAAGAGCCATGTCTGTTTCGCCTTTCCTTGCCGCCACAAGGGATGTAACCAGCTCCGGCAGGGACGTGCCGAAGGCTACTACCGTTAAGCCGATTAATGTGGGGCTCAGGCCAAAATCTTTTGCAATGGCGCTGGCGGAATCCACGACAAATTCCCCGCCTGCAATAATTGCCCCTATGCCAACTGTGATATATACCACGCACTGCCAGCCCTTTAAGGGGACAAGTTCCTCCTCCTGCGCGCTGCCCCGTGCTTTTTTTGCCTCAAGCACCATCCATACCAGAAATACAGCAAATACAAGAAGCAGTATTACTCCGTCCACCCTTCCGATGGACATGCTCTGGTTTCCCATTGCCCAGAGCATGGCGGCAGCCAGGATGGAAAGGGGAAATTCGTGTTTCATGGTATTTTCTTTTACAGCTAAGGGCGTAAATACGGCGCATGCCCCGCAGACCACCATCAAATTAAAAATATTGGAGCCCACTACATTGCTGATAGCCATAGTATTGCTCCCTTTCAGGGATGCGGCTATGCTGACGGCACATTCCGGCGCACTGGTCCCCATTGCTACAATAGTCAGCCCGATAATCATGGTAGGCACCCGCAGCTTTTTGGCAACGCTGGCGCTGCCGTCCACAAAAAAATCAGCCCCTTTGATTAATAGCGCAAACCCAACGATAAGAAATACATAATTCAGCATCCTTCCCCTCCTGTTTGTTATTCCAAAGAATATGTTTGCGGTTTTCCCGGAACGGTAACTATGCCATGCTGCCGTCCCTGTGGGCGCCGCTAAAAAAGCATTTTCACCCTGGTCCCTTTCCCCGGCTCGCTTTCCAATGAAAGCTCTGCATTGTGCTGGGCTGCAATGTGCTTTACTATGGCAAGGCCTAAGCCTGTGCCGCCCTTTTGCCGGGAACGGCCTTTGTCTACCCGGTAAAACCGTTCAAAAACCCTGTCCTGGTATTCCCTGGGAATCCCAATCCCAGTATCTTCTACTAAAAGCATGGCCCTGCCATGTTCCCGGGCTACGGTTACGGTTACCGTACCGCCCCGGTTATTGTACTGTATGCCGTTACTGCAAAGGTTATACAAAAGTTCGTCTATCAGGTTCCGGTTTGCAGAAATCGTACACCCCTCCCCTTGCAGCCGGAGCGTAACCCCTTGCTTTGCCGCCTGCATATCCATCATGTCCAGGCAGCTTCTGGCTGCTTTGTACAAGTTTACCTGTTCCAGTTCAAATTCCTGTTCCTTATCATCCAGTTCCGACAGCTTCAAAATATCGTTTATCAAGCCCAGCAGCCGGTCAGAACTGGTGCGTATTTCATGGGCGAACCGTTTCGCATCTTTTTCCCCAGCCATGCCGCTCCCAATCAGCTCCGCATACCCGGAAATGGCTGTCAAGGGGGTCTTTAGCTCATGGGACACATTCGCGGTAAATTCCTGCCGCATCCGCACATGGTCCAATATATTAATATGCTGCTCCTTGATCCTTTGGATAAAAGGCTCAATTTCCTGATAAATAGGCCCCTGGCTGGCCCCGTCCGGGTTAGAAGCCAGTTTTTCAATGGGGGACAGCAGTTTTTTTGTCAGGCAGCGGGACAGCATCCCGCAGAAAAGCACCACAAACAGGGATACCACAAGGACTATGGCTCCCGTGCGTTTCAGCATATGGGAAATATTTTCCGAATCCTTGCCAATCCTCAGGACTGTCCCGTCTTCCAGCCGCTCCGCATAATAAAAAGTATGCAGGGAACTGGTGGCGGACCACCGGACTGTAGTGCCGCTTCCCTGCCGCAAGGCTTCCTGGATTTCCGGGCGCCCCTTATGGTTTTCCATTACCTGCTGCCCCATGCTGCTGTCATAGGAAACGCTGCCGTCCTTTTGGATAAATGTCACCCGGATGCCATCTTTTTTTAAAAATTCCCGGTTTTTATCACTTTTTAAAAACTCCGGCCCGTATGCCCGTATTATATGAGTATAGTCTTTGATGTCATCATATACCTGATTTTTAAAAATACTATAAAATAATACCATGGATGCCGCTGCCGTTACCACTACGGCAAAAGAGGAAAGAAGTATAAATTGGATATTTATCTTTTTTTTCATAATACCTTTCTGTTTAAAATTAAAAACAGGACCCCTGTTTTCTGTGCCAGCTATTTGGCTTTACCTGCCGATCACATAGCCCACGTTCCGCACTGTTTGGATGGCTGCGCCCCCTTCCCCCAACTTTTGCCGCAGGGTCTTTATATGCATATCCACGGTCCGGCTTTCCCCTTCGTAATCAAAGCCCCAGATTTGGTCCATAATTTTATCCCGGGACAGGACAATGCCCTGATTAATTAATAGCATCCGCAAAAGCTCAAATTCCTTAAAGGTAAGCTCACATGCCTTCCCGCCTACGGTAACGCTGCGTTTTTCCGTATCCATCGCTATGGGGCCGTTGGTAAGCAGCGCTGGTTCTGCCAGGTTTTCTGTCCGCCGCAGCAATGCCTTAACCCGGGAAATTAATTCCATAATCCCAAACGGCTTTGTCATATAGTCATCTGCACCCAAATCCAGGCCTTTTACCTTATCCAGCTCTGTGGACTTGGCAGTTACCATAATAATAGGGATATGGGCGGTTGCGCTGTTCTGCCGCAGCCCTAGGAGGATTTCCAGCCCATCCTCTCCGGGAAGCATGATATCAAGGAGAATCAGGCTGGGAATCTTTGTTTCCAACGCCTGGCAAAGTTCACGCCCGCAGGAAAAGCCCTGCACCTCAAACCCGCTGTTCTGCAGGGCGTATTGCTGGATTTCCCGGATGCTGCTGTCATCCTCTACGGTGTAAATCAACGGCATGTGTATCCCCCTCCCTATCTTCCGGAAGCCATTGCATTATTCTTTTGCCCCTAACTGGTATTTGCCTTGGTAGTATTCCAGCATTTCCTCAAAGCGCATCCTTGTTTTCCCGGAAAGGCTGGTAACATAGCCATGGGCTTCTACGGTATTGTCCTCCATCTGGATCATGTACACGGCAAGGTTGGAGCAATGGTCTGCCACCCGCTCATAATTTACGGCAATATCAGACAGGACAAGGCCTGTTTCAATGGTGCATTTCCCTTTCCGCAGCCGCTTCACATGGCGTTTTTTCACTTCTTTGTTCAGGTCGTCAATGACTTCTTCCAAAGGCTCCACAGACTGTGCCAGCTCTATGTCATTCTGGATAAAGGCTTGGATGGAGCGGTTTAGGATGTCTGTGACTGCATCCCCAAATACTTCCATTTCATACCGCGCCTTTTTGGTAAATTCCATTTTCTTTTTCTTCATTTCTGCAGCAATTTCCATCAGGTTCAGGGCATGGTCGCCAATCCGCTCAAAATCATTGATGCTGTGCATCAGGGTGGAAACGCTCTGCCCTTCCTGCTCCGTCAGGTTCTGGCTGCTAAGCCTTGTCAAATATGCGCTCAGCTTATCTTCATATTGGTCCAGCAATTCTTCCTGCTGCTGCACCAGCTCCGCCCGGTTCTGTGAGTAATCCCCAATCAGCCCAATGGCCTCCCGGATGGTTTCCCCGGAAAGGGCCGCCATTTTTTTCGCAAGGGAAATGCACTGCTCAATGGCATAGCCTGGTGTGGACAAAAAGCGTTCGTCCAGCACTTTAAATTCATCCCCCCTGCCAGCTTCCTGCCGCTCATCCTCCGTCACTGGGATGGTCAGGTAAGCCAGCTTCTCCAGCCCCCTGGTAAATGGCAGAAGCACCAGCGTTGCGAAAATATTAAAAACGCTGTGGATTGCCGCAATGCCTGCAGCCCCTACGGTGTCCCCGGCAAACCCGAACTGGAGCACGGAATCCAAGCCCATATACACTGCCAAAAATACCAACGAGCCTATCACATTGAAATAAAGGTGCACAAATGCGGTCCTTCTAGCCCCTTTATTTGCGCCCACTGCGGAAATCATTGCCGTCACGCAGGTACCGATATTCTGCCCCATAATAATCGGGATAACGGATCTATAGGTAAACGCCCCTGTAACAGAAAGGGCCTGCAGAATACCCACGGACGCCGAGGAGCTCTGTATCACTGCCGTCAGAAGCGCCCCTACCAAAATTCCCAGCAGAGGATTGCTGAATTTTGTCAGGATTCCGGTAAATTCCGGCACATCTGCCAGCGGCTTTACTGCGCCGCTCATGGTTTCCATCCCAAACATCAGCACGGCAAAGCCCAGAAAAATTTCTGCAATATCTTTTTTCTTGCTGCTTTTTGCCCCCAGCAGTAAAATAATGCCTATCAGCGCAAGAATAGGGGAGAAGGAGGAAGGCTTTAGCATACGGACGAAAAAATTTCCCCCTTCAATCCCTGTCAGGCTCAAAAGCCATGACGTCATAGTGGTACCGATGTTGGCCCCCATAATAATCCCGATTGCCTGGGAAAGCTTCATAATCCCAGAATTGACAAAGCCTACCAGCATAACGGTTGTAGCGGACGACGACTGGATGACGGCTGTGACGCCCGCCCCTAACAGGACTGCTTTTAAGGGGTTTGAGGTTAATTTTTCCAATACGCGTTCTAACTTCCCGCCGGACAGTTTTTCCAGCCCGCCGCCCATGACATGCATGCCGTATAGGAATAAGGCTAAGCCGCCGACAAGTGACAGAAACCCAAATATATCCATGTGAATCCTCCTGCGTAAATGCAACTTCTTGGTGGTTTGGTTTACGTAGGGTTATTTTATACGGTTTGTGTAAATGGGATACATAATCTGTGTAAAATCTGTGTAAAATTTGGCCGGCTGCTTACTTTTTGCGGGGCTGCTTTTGTTTTGCTTTTAAAGAAGCCTTCTGGTTGATCCAGTCCCGGAACAGAGAATAAAGCACGGAAGTCAGGGGAATGAAAATCAGCATCCCCGCTATGCCCATTAATTTTCCGCCGACGGTTACGGCAAAAAGTACCCAAATAGAGGGAAGGCCTACGGAATTCCCAACTACATGGGGATAAATCAGGTTGCCTTCAATCTGCTGGAGGACCAGGAACAGGCCAATGAAAAAAAGCGCCTGCATAGGGTTTACCATAAGGATCAAAAATGCGCCTACCCCGCAGCCAATAAACGCCCCTACCATGGGAATCAGCGCGGTAAATGCAATCAGCACGCCTATCAGGAGCGCATACGGCAAACGCAGGACCGCCATGGATACAAAAAACATAGACCCTAAAATCAGGGCTTCCAAACACTGTCCCGTGATAAACCTGGAAAATGTCCGGTGGGACAGGGTGCAGACATGGATGATTTTTTCCACTGCTTTTTGGGGGAGCAGGGCGCAAAATACCTTCATAAACTGCCTGCCCAGTGTTTCCTTCTGGATTAAAATATAGATGGCAAACACAAAGGCGATAAAAAATGTCATAACGCCGTTAATTACCATCATAGTTGCGGACATGGTATAGGAAAATACGCTGCCCGCCCCGCTCAATGCAAAATCCTTGACGCTTTTGAGCCAGCCCATCCAGTCAAATTTCATGGATTCAATATAGGATACAATCCCTTCCCAGTCTTGGAACACCTGCTCCAGCCATTCCTGCATCTGGGGCAGGAACGTCACCATCCCTGCGCTGATGCTGTCAAAGGTTTTTCCAAGCTGCGGGATAACTACCACAACCACAACCGTAAGGACGGCAAATACAAGCAAAATGGAGAGGACTAAGCTTAAGGGCCTTGCGGCCTTACCAGGCTTTTTGAATAATTTCTGCTCAATGGCCGCCATGGGGATGTTCAGGACGAAAGCAATTACCCCGCCCATCACGAAGGGGAACAGGATTCCCCACAGGAAGCCCAGATATGATTTTACGGCGCCCATGTTCATGAGCAGTGCAAGCAGCACAAGGGTGAAGGTTATGATAGCCAGAATTTTTTTTATGTTCTCTTTGTTCAAGTCCATTCTTTTCCTCCTTATGGTTTTATTGAAATGGTACTATATTTTTTAGGATTTTCCAAGCCTATTCTAAAAAATGTTATCAAATATAGCGGAAAAGAACGTGCACTAACCAAAATCTAAATTTGGCATAAATTTTCCAAAAAGGATAATTGACAAACTATACTTTTATGGTGTAGAATACAGAAAGAGTGTTACTGGTAAGGCAGGCATGACTAAGAATTGGGCAGAAATGCACAGTTCTTTGGTCATGCTTTTTTTGTACCTAAATGCAGGAAAATGCAAGAATACGGAGGAGGGTTCGTTGTGAAACTGTTAAAAGCATTAAACAATAATGTAGCGCTTGTGCTGGATGATAAGAGGATGGAATCCGTCGTCATGGGGCGGGGTGTTGCATTTAATGTGAAAGTTGGGCAGCACATAAATTCATCTCTGGTAGAAAAGCATTTCGTGCTGAACGGCAGAGGCGGCAGGAAAGATTTTGACAGCCTATTAAAAAGGATCACCGTAAACGATATTGAACTGGCCAGCAATATCATAAGGGAAGGTGAACTAAGGCTGGGCTACCAATGCAACGACAGTATCCTGCTGACTTTATCAGACCACTTAGGGCTTATGATGGAACGTGCAAGGGAAGGCATCTATATTGGCACGCCCTTGGAGTGGGACATCCGCCTGATTTATCCAGATGAATACCAATATTCCAAAGAAGTAGTGTTAAAATTAAGGGAAAAAACTGGATATGAGATTCCTGAGCAGGAGGCGGCATTTATCGCCCTGCATTTTATTAATGCAAACTTTAGCATAAGCGGCATGGAAAAAACAATGATGTATACCAAAATCATACAAAATATCCTAAACATTGCAAGGCTGTTTTACGGCAGGGAATTCCGGGATAACAATTTTGACGTCAGCCGCTTTATCACGCATGTACGCTATTTTGTCAGAAGGCAGATGGACGGGGAATCGCTCCAGATGGATTTGGATGTTGGGAAAATAATTGAACAGAAATGCCCAGAAGATTACAGATGCGCCCAAAAAATTGCTGCTTTCCTAAAACAGGCTTATGGCTGGGATGTAGGGGAAGGAGAAGTGCTGTATCTGGCTTTGCATCTGAACCGAATCAATCAAAACATATAATTGGTTAGAGGAGAATCTATCATGAAATATTCAGAAGAAGCAAAAAAAATTGTGGAACTGGTAGGCGGCGAAGGGAATATCATCAGCCTTGTGCATTGCGCTACCAGGCTCCGTTTCGAATTAAAAGATAATGGGAAGGCTGACAAGGATGCCCTAAACAAGCTAAAATATGTGCTGCAGGTGGTAATCAGCGGCGGCCAATACCAAGTAGTCATCGGCCCTGCCGTCAACGACTATTATAACGCCATACTATCTGTTGCCAATATCGGTGGAAAGGCGTCCGGGGAGGAATCACCGGAGGGGAAAAAGGGCAACCTTGCAGACCAAGTGATGAAAGTCATTTCAGGTGCATTTTCCCCATTAATCCCAGTACTGGCAGGCGCAGGCATGGTGAAAGCGCTGCTGACAGTCATTCAGGAATTTGGGCTGATGCCGAGCGATGCCCCTACTTATTTAATCTTGTCAGCAGCCGGGAATGCAGCCTTTTACTTCCTGCCCATTTTCCTTGGCATTACGCTGGCAAAGCAATTTGGAGGAAATGCATATGTAGGCGGGGCAATTGGGGCAGCCCTGTTAGAGCCTAACTTTACTGGGCTTTTAGAAGCAGAGGGGAGCATAGACTTCCTAGGCATTAACGTGATACCCATTGACTATGCTTCCACTATATTTCCTATTTTTATTGCAGTCATCATTTACAGCCTGTTAGAAGAACTGCTGAAAAAAATCGTCAAAAAGGAGCTGCAGCTTTTTTTAAACCCCATGGTTTCCCTGATGCTGATGGTTCCCTTTACCGTCTTGGTGTTCGGACCCTTCGGCACAGTTTTAGGCAATAAGGTATCAGAAGCAGTGGTTTGGCTGTTTGGCTTTAACCGGATCATCGCAGGGGTAATCCTAGGGGCAGCCTACCCATTCCTGACAATGCTGGGGCTCCACTGGGGTTTTACCCCGGTCACCATACAAAATTTAGAGATGTACGGGGGCGATATGCTGGAAGGCGTATGCGTATGCGCCGTATTTGCAGAAATTGGCATTGCAGCCGGCGCATACCTGAAGGGCAAAAAACATTCCAGAATCCGGGAAGTTGCAGGTCCGACCATACTGACAGGCCTGTTTGCAGGCGTGACAGAGCCAATCCTCTACGCTATTATCATGAACTACAAACGGCTTCTTCCTGTTGTTGCTATCGCCAGCGGCATTGGCGGGGCAATTAATGGAGCACTGCATGTTACCTGCGACGCATTTGTATTCCACAACATTTTTTCACTTGCCATGAGGACCTATTCCCCATTTATTCCCTACCTGCTGGGAATTTCCGCAGCGCTGGCTGCAGGCATGGCAATGACTTACTTCTGGGGCATTACGGCAGAATACAAGGAAGATTTTGAACCTGAACCGCAATATCTCCCAGAGCAAACAGAGCCTAGCGCAGAAGCTTTGGCCAGCCCAGCAAAAACAGGGCCGGCCACAGAAACTGCTGCCTCTCCTGCCAGCCCCTTCTCCATTCAAATCATGGCGCCTATGGCTGGGGAAGCCATCCCCTTGGAACTTGTGGAGGATGAGGTATTTGCCAGCGGCGTAGCAGGGCAAGGTCTTGCAATCCGCCCAACCGGAGGCTTGGTAACATCCCCCTGCAACGGGGAAGTTGCCATGGTATTCCCTTCAAAGCATGCATTTGGCCTGTCAGCAGACGGAGGTGCAGAACTTTTAATCCACGTTGGCCTGAATACTGTCATGCTGGACGGGGAAGGCTTTGAGGTACTGGCAAAGCCGGGGGAGCGTGTCAAAACAGGCCAGCCCCTTCTCAGGTTTGACCCAACATTCCTGCAAGAAAAGGGCTGTTCCCTGACCTCACCAGTATTAGTAACCAATGCTGACGAATTCAGCAGGATAGAAATTATTGCTTCTGGGAAAGTAAACGCAGGCGAACCCGTTTACCGGGCTATAAAATAAGGAGGCTGAACATGAAAAAAGGTTTTTTATGGGGCGGCGCAGTAGCCGCCCACCAAGTAGAAGGCGCATACCGCGCAAATGGAAAAGGGTTAAGCATCGCAGATGTAATGACTGGGGGCAGCCGGGACAAAGCCCGTGAGATTACAGACGGTATCCTAGAGGGGAAATACTACCCAAACCATGAGGGAATCCGTTTCTATGAACATTACAAGGAAGACATCAAGCTATTCGCTGAGATGGGGTTCCAGTGCTTCCGCACCAGCATTGCATGGAGCCGCATTTTCCCCCAAGGGGATGAAGATACGCCCAATGAAGAAGGTCTCCAGTTTTATGACAATCTGTTTGATGAGCTCCGCCGCTATGGCATGGAACCGGTAGTTACCTTATCCCATTTTGAGATGCCCTATGGCTTGGTAAAGAAATATGGCGGATGGCGGAGCAGGGAGTTAATCACCTTTTTTACGCGCTTTGCCAATACGGTTATGGAACGTTACAAGGATAAGGTTACTTACTGGATGACTTTTAATGAAATTAACAACCAGATGGTGGTAACAAACAATATTTATGCCTTCACCAACTCTGGCATCCTATTCCAAGAAGGGGAAGACCGTGAGAAAATTGTTTACCAAGCTGCCCATTATCAGTTTGTTGCCAGTGCCCTGACCGTAAAAAGAGGGCACGAAATCAACCCAAATTTCCAGATTGGGTGCATGATAGCGGCATCGCCAATCTACCCTTATAGCTGCAGCCCGAAAGATATCCTGTTAGCCCAGAGGGAAGACCGGCGCTTTAACCTGTTTTTTGCTGACGTCCATGCAAGGGGGCATTATCCCTCCTATGCAAAGAAAGAGTGGGAAAGGCGTGGATATAGGATGGACATGACTGAGGAGGACCTTACGGCCATTTCCCAAGGATGCGTGGACTTTATCGGGTTTAGCTATTACCTGAGCAGCGTTATGTGTGCAGACCCCAACATGGAGAAGCTTGGGAACGATTTAGCAGCAAGCCCAAATGCCGTAGAAAATCCTTACCTGCAAATGACGCCTTGGGGCTGGGCCATTGACCCTGAGGGGCTGCGTTATGTGCTGAACCAATATTACGAACGCTACGAACTCCCGCTGTTCATTGTGGAGAATGGATTTGGCTATGAGGATACCGTCGAGGACGGGCAGATCCATGATGAAAACCGGATAAAATTCCTCAAAGACCATATCCGGGAGCTGGTAAAGGCCGTGGACGAGGATGGCGTGGACGTCATCGGGTATACCGTCTGGGGCTGTATTGACCCAGTTTCTTTTACCACCGGGGAAATGCGTAAACGCTATGGCTTCATCTATGTGGATAAAAAGGATGATGGAAGCGGAACCTATGCTAGGGCAAAGAAGGACAGCTTCTACTGGTACCAAGATGCCATACGTAACAACGGGAATATATAATATTTCCGCCCACGCGCGCCCAGCCAACAAACCTTGTAGCTGCATCCAGCCCTTTAAAATATCAAGTACTTTTTGAAATTTTGTTGACTTTGGCAAGCACACATGCTATCGTAAGTCCTAAATATTATGTCAGGAGGTACGAAAAATGACAGTATACGAAGACCTGGTCGCCCGTGGGCTGATTGCCCAAGTGACCGATGAAGATGAAATTAAGGAACTGGTGAACACAGGGAAAGCCATATTTTACATTGGTTTTGACCCTACGGCGGACAGCCTCCATGTGGGGCATTTTATGGCTTTATGCCTGATGAAGCGGCTCCAGATGGCTGGCAACAAGCCCATTGCCTTAATCGGCGGGGGCACTGCCATGATTGGCGACCCTTCTGGGCGGAGCGACATGCGCCAGATGATGACCCCTGAAACCATCCAGCACAACTGCAACTGCTTCAAGGAACAGATGAGCAAGTTCATTGATTTTTCTGAAGGAAATGCCTTAATGGTAAATAACGCGGACTGGCTGATGGGCTTGAACTACATTGACGTGCTGCGGGAAGTGGGGGCGCATTTTTCCGTAAACCGGATGCTGACAGCAGAATGTTACAAGCAGCGCATGGAAAAGGGCTTAAGCTTCTTAGAATTTAACTACATGATTATGCAAAGCTATGACTTCTATGCCCTGTTCCAGAAATATGGCTGCAATATGCAGTTCGGCGGCGACGACCAGTGGAGCAACATGCTGGGGGGCACGGAATTAATCCGGCGCAAGCTGGGCAAGGACGCTTATGCCATGACAATCAACCTGCTTTTAAACTCCGAAGGCAAAAAAATGGGGAAAACCCAGTCCGGGGCTGTCTGGCTTGACCCCAACAAAACTTCCCCCTTTGACTTCTACCAGTACTGGCGCAACGTAGCTGACGACGACGTATTAAAATGCATCCGTATGCTGACTTTCCTGCCTTTGGAGGAAATTGACAAAATGGATGGCTGGGAAGGGTCGCAGCTTAACACTGCAAAGGAAATCCTTGCCTTTGAGCTGACAAAAATGGTGCATGGGGAAGAAGAAGCGCAAAAATCGCAGGATGCTGCAAAAGCGCTGTTTTCCAGCGGAAATGCAGAAAATATGCCTACGGTGGCTTTGGAGGACAGCGATTTTACGGATGGGGCTATTGACATTCTGGGGCTTTTGGTGAAATCCTCCCTGGCGTCTTCCCGTTCCGAGGGACGCCGTGCCGTAGAGCAGGGCGGCGTATCTGTAAATGGGGAAAAAGTAACGGATATCAAGACGGTTTATAAGATGGATGATTTCCAAGATGGAATGGTGCTGAAAAAAGGGAAAAAGAATTTCAGGAAAATCCTGAAATAAACAAATATGATGATTGGATAAGGCTGTCCCACTGAGAAAAGCTGCAATGCATGGTATGGTAAAGGTTATATGCTGTGCATTGTATGTATTTCTTAAAGGGACAGCCTTTTTGACAGGAACCAATAGACTTCCAGCTTTTAGAGTTCCTCCATCAGTTCCTTCAGTTCCTCCTCCGATTCCAGAAAAGCATCCAGCAGCGCAGGCTCAAAGCTGTTCCCCCGTTCCTTTCTCATAATCCCAAAGGCCTGCTCCAATGTCATGCCTTTCTTATACTGGCGTTCTGAAACCAGCGCGTCAAAGACGTCTGCAATGGCAAGAATCCTTGCCGCAAGCGGGATTTCTTCCCCTTTCAGTCCATTGGGGTAGCCGCAGCCATTCCATTTTTCATGGTGGAAGGCAGCCAGGTCCTGGGCGATTTCTACAAATTCCTGGTCTACAAGACGGTTCATATTTTCCTCAATCAACCGCCCGCCGGCTTTTGCATGGAGCTTAATTAAGTCATATTCTTCCTGGGTCAGGGCGTCGGGCTTCTGCAAGATCCGGTCTGGAACTGTGATTTTCCCTATGTCGTGGAGAGGGGATGCCTTTTTCAGGTAATCAATGTAGGTAGACGTCAGGATTTCTTTATAAAGGCCTTTTTCCTGTAATTTATTCACCAGCAGGTTTACATAAGCGCTCGTCCTTTTTACATGCTCCCCTGTGGTGCCGTCGCGGCTCTCAATCAGGTTTGCCATGGCAATGATAATATCCTGCTGAAGCTGGGTAATCCGCTGGAGCTGCTGTTCCACCATATGCTCAAGGCTTTTCCGGTAGCCTTGCAGTTCCATTGTCCTGCGGACGCGCTGCAGCATAATGGCAGGCACAAAGGGCTTGCCAATATAGTCCATGGCACCCATCTGGAAACAGGTTTCCTCTGTTTTCTCCGTGCGGTCTGCAGTAAGGAAAATTACGGGGATTTTCTGCCATGTTTTGCTTTCCTGCAGGCGGCGCATAACCTCAAACCCGTCCATCCCCGGCATCTGGATATCCAAAAGCACTAAATCCGGCTCGCTTTCCTTAAGGTACTGAAACGCCCCCTCCCCGGAATTTACCGTTGCCACGCGGTATTCTTCCGAAAGCAGGTCCTGCGCAATCACAAGGTTCAGCCTGCTGTCATCTACTACCAAAATTGTTTTCTTCATAAAGACCCTCTCCTGTTCTTCTAGGGCATGGTTCAAACTAAATTATTCTAAAATTCTTTTATATATCTCATAATCCTCATCTTGGAACACATTAAAAATTACCCGCTCTATCTGTGAATCTTCTTTTAAAAATTCCTGCACTGTCTGCACGGCAATCTCTGCTGCACGGCCATGGGGGAAGTGGAACTGCCCCGTGGAAATGCAGCAGAAGGCTATGCTTTTCAGCTTCTTTTCAGATGCAAGCCCCAGGCAGGCCTTATAGCAGTCTGCAAGCTGGCTGCAGTGGGTTTCTGTCAGCCTTCCCGAAACAATAGGGCCTACCGTATGTATGACATAATCGCTGGGCAGGTTAAAAGCTGGGGTGATTTTCGCCCTGCCGGTTGGCTCCTCATGGCCCTGCCCTTCCATAATCCCATGGCATGCCAGACGAAGCTGGATGCCGCTGACGCTGTGGATGATATTGTCCACACAGGAATGGCAGGGGACAAAACATCCCAATAGCTTGCTGTTCGCTGCATTTACAATGGCGTCTGCTTTCAGGGCGGTAATGTCCCCTTTCCAGAGGACAAGGCGGCTGTCTAACTTTGAAGCAGGAAGTTCATTCCCATCTACAATGCCTTTCTCTGTTGCTTCTTCGGAAAGGTACTGGTCCTGGATTTCCTGAAATTCACTGGTGATGGGCAGCGGTTCCCGGATGTTCATAAGGGTCCTGAGCAGGCGTTTCTGTTTGCCTATGTCAGAGGGTATGGCCATCCCTTTGTACTGAGATGACTCGGAAAGCAGTTCCTGGGTTAAATATAATAATTTTTCATTATGTGTCATTATAGGGATACCTCCTGTATAAAAATAGAGGAGAGCACCTCACAATGTAAAGCCTCTCCAATTTTCTGTACACTTTGATTGTATTCTATAATATTATTTTTTTCAACTGATAATTTAGGAAATTTGTCCCAAAGTCCACCAATTCAGCATTCTGTGCAGCCCCCATAAGGAACCGCTTGCAAAAGATTATCTCTTTTTCGGCTTTACGGTCTTAAAATCCGACTTTGCCAGCCTTGGCCTTCCCTGATAAAGGACCTGCTCCGCCTTATCCAACAATTCTTCTGGTAAATCCTCCCGCTGCAGCAGCAATTCCATCTGTTCGATAATTTCCGGCGGCAAATCCTCCAGCCCAGCCCCATCCTCTACCATTTCCCCTATCAGGCTGAGAAATTCCGTTATCTCCTCTGTTTCGCTCATAGAAAAATGCCTGAGAAAGTCCTGTTCTACCTCGTTTAATACCGGCAGGTCCTTTAGCACAGTAATGATGATATCCAATTTCTCACAGAACGCACTAATAAAGGCAAGGGTCCGCTTATCCCTGACCCGCAGTTCCTTGGGGCACAACCCTTCCTTCCACAATGCATCAATAAAATAATTTAGCAGCTCCTCCGGCGCTTCCAGATAATTTTTCACCGGGGGTACCGGCAGGACATAATTTAAGTCTATATTCACCGCCATAAGGACAAAGGGGAAGCTGGGCGGTTCGTCCGGCCCATTCTGGAACGGCTCCGGAAACTGAACAATTTCACATTCATAAATGCCGGATTTTCTAATCTTTTTCAGGTTTGCCAAACCAATTTCATTGCAGTTGGAAGGCTCCGGCCAGACAATGGGCTGCATGGGGGGCGTTTCCATTTTTGACAGGGCATAGCCCCCTTCCTGCCATTCCAGCAGGGCAATTTCTTTCACATCCCGGTCTATCCGGTAGATTCCAAGATCTGCCGGCACATTATGTTCCAATAGTTTTGCCATATGGATGGCAGCGGAAAGGGCTTCGCAGAGGTCTTCCTGCTCCTGCTCTGTCTGGATCGGCCAAGGCAGGCAGTTTGGCTTGTACCTGACGAACTGAGGATAGGCATTTTTCCCGGAAATGCGGATGCCGTTGGCGCGGGCATAAGCCCGGACCTCAGAAAGCTCATCCTCAGAAAGCTCATTTTTCCCTTCAAAGGCACATTGCAGGCAGTCCTGCCTGATAATTTTCTCGTGGAACTCAAACGGGGACATCTGGAATTGGTCTGCCTGTACAATGCAGCGCAGGCTGTCCAGCCCCTTCTGCCCAACGTAAAGCCCCAGGGCGCAGTGCGACCCGCCGCCCCCCATAATGCTGATATAGCCTATCCTTCCGCCGGAAAGCTTTACCCCAAATACCTCTATGTCCCACATGGCTTTCCACAATTTTGTCTTTTTATATTCAAATGCTAACGCAAATAATTTATCCGAAATCATTTTCCACCGCCATTCCTGCTTTTACAAAAATTGTTCTCCGTATCCGTAATGCTCTGCTACATAGTCGATATCTTTATCGCCCCTGCCGCTTAAGCAGACTAAAATAGAACCCTGCCCCATTTTCTTTGCATGGGCCATAGCCCAGGCAACTGCATGGGAACTTTCAATGGCAGGGATAATCCCTTCATACCGGGACAGCTTAAAAAATGCTTGCATTGCTTCCCCATCCCCCACAGTTTCATATGAAATCCTGCCAGAATCCCGCAAAAATGCATGTTCCGGCCCCACGGAAGGATAATCTAAACCGCTGGCAATGGAATAAACCGGGGCTGGCTCCCCTTTTCCATCCTTAAGCATAATGCTTTCAAACCCATGCATTACGCCCTTCTCCCCATATTTCATGGACGCGGCATGGTCGCCTAACTGTTCCCCCCTGCCCAAAGGCTCTACCCCTACAATATCAACGGGGTCGTTCAAAAACGGGATAAACATCCCAATGGAATTGCTCCCGCCACCCACGCAGGCGCAGACTACGTCCGGGTCAATCCCTGTCATTTCATGGAACTGGTCCCTTGCTTCATATCCCACAACCGACTGGAAATCACGCACCATCAGCGGGAAGGGATGCGGCCCTAGGGCGGAGCCAATGCAATAGATGGAATCCCTGTAATTCTCCGCGTAGGATGCAAATGCGGAATCCACGGCCTCTTTTAAGGTTTTCAGGCCATGGGTGACTGGGACTACCTTTGCCCCCAGGATTTTCATACGGGTTACATTGGGCGCCTGCTTGGCAATGTCCACTTCCCCCATATGGATTTCACACTCCATGCCAAAATAGGCCGCTGCCGTTGCCAGCGCCACCCCATGCTGGCCTGCCCCGGTTTCAGCAATCAGCCGCTTCTTGCCCATAAATTTGGCAAGGAGCCCTTCCCCCATGCAGTGGTTCAGTTTATGGGCCCCTGTGTGGTTTAAATCCTCCCGTTTTAAATAAATCTGGCAATTGCCAATCTGCCGGGAGAGCCGTTCACAGTGGTAAACTGGAGTGGGCCTGCCCTGAAATTCCTTCCGGATCCGCCGCAGCTCGTTGATAAACTGGGATGAATGGCAAATTGTCTGGTATGCTTCTGTAATCTCCTCAAATGCAGGTTTTAGCTCCTCGGACAGATATGCTCCTCCGTATTCGCCAAAACGTCCTTCTTTATTAGGATAATTCCTTAAATATGTCCTGTAATCCATTTTTTTCTCCTTTATTTCCAAATTTCTTTTATCATAACACACTTTTGGGGAATATAACAGAAATTCTATTTTAATTTCAGTACAATTTTCTGCTGGCACTTGTATTCTATAAGATAAAAAAATCTGGGAACCAGATATCCTCTGGTTCCCAGACACTATGGAGAGTATGCAAAAATTAAGATACTTGCAATTTCGTGGATGGGCTATTCCCCACCTTCTACGCTTCTGCTGAATTCCCGGTTGATTTTCTTCAGGGATTCATCAATTTCACCTGCTTTTGCAATAATTGCGGAATACTTCTCGGTAGCCATGGAGGACAGCTTGCCCATCTCCCCTGCCACAATGTTGAATCCCCTTCCGGCTTCCCCAGCCCGCGCCGCTTCAATAGAAGCATTCAGCGCAAGGATATTCTGTTTCCTGGAAACCTTCGTCAAGTCCTGCACCATGCCTTCAATCTGCTCCACATTCTTGGTGGTAACTTCAATCTCCTGGTCAATCGTGCCGATTTTATTCTTATCCCGGTAGCGGATGCTTTCGGAATTCACCAGCATATTAATCATTTCTTTCATTAAATCTGCCGATGCCCGGATAGACTGCTCCGTTTTTACCGGGACTTTTTTCAATGCTTCAATATATTCATCCGGGTCTACGCCAATCTCCTCTGCGACTTTACGGAATTTATCGAAATCCGGCGGCGCCGGCAGTACCTGCCCGCCTACGATTGCGCCAAGCTTCTCCCCTTCTACCACAATGTCCGCTGCAAAATCCATCAGCCCTGCATGGCAGAAATAAGTGCCTACCCCTTCCAAATCACATTTTTGGCAACGCTTTAAGCCAATCTCGCTCCCCCGTGTATATTTAATGCAGAAATCCAGAAAATTACTGTCTTCTGTCACATGGTTCCCTTCTGTATCAACTATGCAGGCAGCCACGCCTGTCGCTGTCGAGAATAAATCCTGAAGCCTTTGCAGCTTTTCTTTACTGATAAAATCAAGTATTTCCATAATATCTTCTCCTTTTCCCTAAAGCAAACCTGAAAACCATTCCTGCCCTCCGTATCCCTGCATGCTGGCATATCCGGCAGGAAGGATTTTCAGGTTTGCCCCAGCAAGCTACCCCCATCGCAGGTTAGTTTCTGCATCCTAAACCTATAATACCATAGTTTATCACAGAATAATTATGGTATAACATCTTCTAATTATTATACCATGGCTTCTGCCATAAAACAACAAAAATATTATGGGAAGCCACGAATCATCCTTCACCTCTCACGCTGGAGAATCTTAGGGAACAGCACAAGGAACGTCCCTGTGGTGGCAACCCCGGCCACAAAGTCTGAAACTGCTTCTGCCAGAAAGACTGCCATCAGCTTATTTTCCAGAAAAACCGGCAGGATAAAAATTAACGGTATCATTAAGATAAGCTTCCGGAAACATGCAAAAAACAACGATACCTTCGCCTGCCCTAATGCAAGGAAGGTCTGCTGGCAAGCGATCTGTGCGCCCATGGCAAATGCCCCCGCAATGTAAAACCGCATACCCCAGCTTGCCATATCGTACAATTCCCTGGAACTATTATTAAAAATCCGCACAAACACCCCCGGGAACCCCATTACCAAAGCCCATGCGGAGGTGGAAAATACGATACAGCAGCAAATCAGCAGCCGGAAGGCCTTTTTCACCCGTTCATTGTTCCCCGCCCCATAGTTAAAGCTGATAATGGGCTGCGCCCCTTGGGTCAGCCCGCTTAAAGGCAGGAATATCATCTGCATGACGCTGCTTAAGATGGTAATGGACGACACCGCAATGTCCCCGCCATATTTATAGAGGGATGTGTTAAAAGATATATTAATTAGGCTTTCCGTGCTCTGCATCACAAAAGGCGATACCCCAAGGGCAAGGACTGGCATCACGTATTCCTTCTTTACCTGCAGGGAATCCCTCTCTATCCGCAGCTTGCTCTTTTTCCCCCGCAAAAACCGCAGCACCCATGCCGCCGATACTGCCTGGGAAAGGATGGTAGCCAGGGCCGCCCCGGAAACACCCATATGGAACCCAAAAATAAAAACAGGGTCCAATATGATATTCAGAAGCGCGCCAATCAAGATTGTCCCCATGCCTTCCACAGAAAATCCCTGTGTAGTGATAAAGCTGTTGAGCCCTATGGAAACCATGACAAATACCGTGCCGCACACATAAATCCTCAGATACCCCCAGGCATAGGGGATCGTATTTTCACTGGCTCCAAAGAGGAACAGCAACTGCTTCCCCGCCAGCAGGAACAGCACGGTAAGGAGGATAGCAAGCCCTGTCAGCATGACAGTGCATGCCCCAAGGGTCTTTTTTGCACTCTCCATATCCTGTTTTCCCATGTAAATGGCCGCCCGGGGGGCGCCGCCAATCCCTACCAACGCGCTGAATGCCATAATAATCAGGACAACCGGCAGGCACAGCCCAATCCCTGTCAGCGCAATTGCGCCTGTGCCCGGGATATGCCCGATATAAATGCGGTCTACAATATTGTAAAGCATATTGACGATTTGGGCTAAAATTGCCGGCAGAGCCAGCTTTAACAATAATTTCCCTACTGGATCCCTGCCCAAATCGGAATTCTGTCTATTATTTGCCAATGGTATTAATCCCTTTCTTTTTCCGCCATAATTTTCCCCGCCTGTTATTTTACCGGCAAGGCAGACGCTTTATTTTTTTGCCGTTCCTTCCTGTTAGCAAAATCTATGATAAGGTCCACGGCATCCTCTATGCTGATGACGCTGCTGTCAATGGTAAGCTGGTAGCCGTCAGCCTCATTCCATCTTTCATCTGCATAATATGTATGGAAACCAGCTCTTGCCTTGTCCTCCTTCTCTACCAGCCGCCGCGCTTTCTCGGAGCTGATTTTCCGGTCTGCTGCAGTCTTGTCAATCCGGTATTCCTTGGGAGCATGGACGAACACGCTTACCATGTCCGGGTTGTCTTTCAGTATATAATTCCCGCACCTCCCCACAATAACGCAGTCCTCCTGTTCCGCTACCTTCTGTAAAAACTGGAATGGGACCCTCCGCTGCCCCTGTGCCCTGCTGTCCGTTGCAATCACATAGAGAAGGCTGTTAACAGGCTGTTCTTCATAAAAATCTCGCAATTCCTCATATTGCCCTGATTTCTTGGCTTCCTGCGCCAGCGTTTCCTTATCGTAATATTTAATGCCCAATTTCTTTGCCAGCTCACGCCCAATGACGTGCCCATAACTCCCAAATTCCCTGCCAATTGTAATAATCATACGTTCCACTCCTAACCTTATTATTTAACACGCTTTTGTACTATTATAGCACTGTGGTCTGAGATTGCAATTAGCTTTTTAAAGATAATGGCATGATAATTATAAGAAATGTCTGAAATAATGTAGTTTTTTGGCGAAGAATACAATATAATAGGGACTAAGGGGGCCTGCGATGCCGGCCGCACCGCAAGCCCCCATTCCCAGCAGCTGGGATGCGCCTTATCTCTGCACCCTTGCGCCAGCGCCCCCCATAATGGCTTCTACTTCTTTTTTGCTTGCCATGGTGGTATCCCCCGGCGTGGTCATTGCCAGCGCACCATGGGCTGCACCGTAATTCACTGCCGTTTCGGCGTCCCCTGTTGCCATCAGCCCATAGATAAGCCCTGATGCGAAGGAATCCCCGCCGCCAACCCGGTCCATAATTTCAAGCCCTTTGTAATCTTTGGATTTATAGATTTCCCCATCTGCCCAACAGATTGCGCTCCAATCGTTTATGGTAGCAGTTTTTACCTCACGCAGCGTCGTGGCTACTACCTTAAAGTTCGGGTACGCTTCTGCTGCATGGTTAATCATCTTTTTATAGCCCTCAAGGTTCAGTTCCTTTAAGTTCTTGTCATTCCCTTCGATCTCAAACCCAAGGCATGCGGTAAAGTCTTCCTCATTCCCGATCATGACATCCACATATCTGGCAATTTCCTTATTGACTTCCTGCGCCTTGGAAAGCCCGCCAATAGCGCTCCACATAGACGGCCGGTAATTCAGGTCGTAAGAAATGAGAGTGCCATATTTTTTAGCCGTTTTAATGGCTGCCAGGACCGTTTCACATGCCTGCTCCGACAGTGCGGCGTAAATCCCGCCTGTATGCAGCCAGCGCGCCCCTAATTCCCCAAAAATATATTCAAAGTCAAAATCCTCCGGCGTTGCCTTGGAAATTGCCGTATTTGCCCGGTCGGAACACCCCACTGCCCCGCGGATGCCATAGCCCCGTTCCGTAAAATTCAGGCCGTTCCGGCAAATCCTCCCAATCCCGTCTGTTTCCATCCATTTTATCAGGGAAGTATCCACGCCCCCCTGCAAAATAAAGTCCTCCATCAACATGCCCACTTCATTGTCCGCAAATGCGGTAATTACGCCCGTCCTCATGCCAAAGCACCTGCGCAGCCCACGGACCACATTGTATTCCCCGCCGCCTTCCCATGCGCGGAAACTCCTTGCAGTCCGGATCCTGCCCTCGCCCGGGTCCAGCCTTAACATGACTTCACCCAAAGACACTGCATCAAATTTACATTCTTTTTCTGGCTTTAAATTTAATTCCATAATATCACGGTTCCTTTCTGTGCGATTGCCTGATGTTCCTGTTAGCCCTGGGCTGCTGCGCTGGACGCCCGGATAGAAGATGCCAGTTCCACGGCTTCTTTGGTAAGGGTGCGGATTTTGTCAAATTCCCCATTTTTTACCAGCTCGCCCTTTACCATCCAGCTCCCGCCGCAGCAAAGGATTTTGCCATAGGAGAGGTATTCCTTCAAGTTCCCCACGCCAATCCCTCCTGTGGGCATAAATTTCATCTTGGTATAAGGGGACGCCATTGCCTTAATCCGGGCAACCCCGCCTGCCTGTTCTGCCGGGAAAAACTTAATTACCTCCATCCCCCGCTTTGCAGCCTGCGCTACTTCCGAAGGGGTAATGCATCCCGGGAATACAGGGATCCCTTTTTCCAGGCAATAATCCACAATTTCAGGGTCAAATCCCGGGCTTACAATAAATTTTGCCCCGGCAGCCACAGCACGGTTAACCTGGTCCACCGTCAGCACAGTCCCTGCCCCTACCAGCATTTCCGGATATTTCCCGCTCATCAGGCGGATCGATTCCTCTGCTGCATCTGTACGGAACGTCACTTCTGCGCAGGGCAGCCCCCCTTCCACCAATGCTTCCGCCAAGGGGAGCGCGTCTTTAGCGTCCTCCAGCACTACTACGGGCACAACTGCATATTCATAAAATTGTTCTTCAATTGTTTTCATTTCAGGTTCTCCTTTATTTTTTATTTGTTCTGATTATGGTATGGGCGCAGCGCCAAAAGTGCTTTTGGCACGCTACTCTTATTCTGAATGCAATGGTGCGTAAATATACATCACCCATTCCATCCCACAGCATCCGGCATTACTGGAACCATCCGCCTGATGATTACCGCTTAATGTCATAATTCATGTTCATTAAATTTTTGATAGCGGCGACATCATCCGTAATGTTGGCGTCCCCATGGATGGTATGCTTCAGAGCGCTGCTTGCCACCGCAAAATTTACCATATCCATAGGCTTGTACTGCGCCATCATGGCATAAATAAGCCCGCTTGCAAATGCATCCCCGCCGCCGACGCGGTCTAAGATATTGAAAGTAAACAGCTTGCTTTCATACGTATGCCCCTGATACCACATGTAGGCTTTCAGGCTGTTCTCGCTGCCGCTGTGGGCATAACGGACATGGCGGGCAATACACCTTATATTGGGATATTTTGTGACAAAAGCCTGAAACACTTCATCCTGCTGCATGAAATCCGGCTGGAGGGGCATCCCGTCCTTCCAGTCGCCTTTACTGTGGTCAGCTTCGTCCTTCCAAAGATGGTAAGGCTCAATCCCAAAGAGCACGTCCACATAGGGCAGGCAAGACGTACAGAACTCCCTTGCCTCCTCCCACGTCCAAAGGGTGCTGCGGAAATTCCCGTCAAAACTGGTGGTAATGCCTTTTTCTTTTGCAGCCTTTAAACATGCAAGGACCAAGCCCCGGCAATTTTCCCCAAGGGCAGGGGTAATCCCGCTTAAGTGGAGCCAGGTAAACCCTTCCAGCAAAGCCCCAAAATCGTAAGAGGAAAAATCATACTCTGTGATTGCACTGTGTTTCCGGTCATACGTTACCTTGCTGGCGCGGATCCCATACCCGGTTTCCAGATAATACGTCCCAAGGCGGTGGGTTGGGGTCTGCTCCGGCGTGCTTAAAATCACCGGGGTACAGTGCACATCATTGCTCCTGAGCAGGCGGACGGCGCTTTTCCCAAGGCTGTTGTTTGGCACAACCGTAAAAAACGTGCTGTCAACCCCAAGGTTTGCAAGCGCCAGGGCGATATTCGCCTCGCTGCCCCCATAGCTGGCTTCAAAGCTGGACGCCATCCTGATTTTTTCATAATTTGGCGGCGTTAAACGGAGCATAATTTCCCCAATGGTAATAAATTTGTGGGGGCTACAGTTTTCTTTCCATAACGGGTTTGCATGTTCCATGGGATTCCCTCCTGACTTTCTTCTATCACAACTTATATTTCCTGCTGCCTTAATATTCCAGATATGCGCCTTTCATAGGGCTTGCCGCATGTTGGCTGAACAGCCTCAGGACACCACTTTTGTACTTTGGCTCACGTGGCTGCCAATTCTTGCGGCGTTCCTCCAAAACGGCCGCCACTTCCTCCATAGTCTTACGCTCCCCAGCAATCCCAATAATATTCAGCTTCCTGCCTTCTACGTCAATTTCAATCAAATCCCCTTCTTCCACAAGGGCGATGGAGCCGCAGTCTACTGCCTCAGGGCTGCAATGCCCAATCACTGGCCCTGTGGATGCGCCGGAAAAACGGCCGTCCGTAATCAGTGCGATGCTTTTCCCCAATTCCTTATCGCTGCTGATTGCTTCAGAAGTATAGAACATTTCCGGCATCCCGCTGCCTTTTGGCCCTTCATAGCGGATAAATACAGCGTCCCCTTTCTGCACCTTATGCTTCAGGACAGCGTCCAGGCATTCCTCCTCGCTGTCAAAAGGCCTTGCATTCAAGACCGCCTGGAACATTTCCTTCGGGCAGGCAGTATGCTTAATCACAGCCCCTTCCGGCGCCAGGTTCCCCCGGAGTATGGCAATGCTGCCATCCGTGCCGATTGCCTGCCCATAGGGGCGGATAATGTCCTCTTTTTTCAGGGAAACATGGTATCTTTCATTGAAGTCCTCCAGCCACTTCTGGCACCTCCCATAAAAGCCATTCTGTTTCAGTTCTTCCAGATTTTCCCCCAGCGTCTTTCCTGTCACCGTCATAGCTTCCAGATGGAGATGGCTTTTGATTTCCTCCATAATTGCCGGCACGCCCCCTGCGTAGTAGAAACATTCTGCCGGCCAGCGCCCTGCCGGACGCACATCCAAAAGATACCTTGCATTCCGGTGGAGCCTGTCAAATGTATCCCCTGTCACTTCCAAACCAAACTCATGGGCAATGGCCGGGATATGCAGCAGGCAGTTGGTGCTGCCGGAAATAGCTGCATGGACAAGGATTGCATTTTCAAAGCTATCCATCGTAATAATGTGGCTGGGCCTCATATTTGGCATGGCGGCAAGCTTAACGGCCTGTGCCCCTGCTTCCCTGGCAAACGCCAGCAAATCCGGGCTTGTGGCCGGCATCAGCGCGCTCCCGGGAAGGGCAAGTCCAAGGGCTTCCGCCATAATCTGCATAGTTGAGGCCGTCCCAATAAAAGAACATGCGCCGCAGCTTGGACAGGCATTGCATTTTGCCCAATTCAGCTTTTCCTCATCAATTTCCCCACGCTGGTACTTAGCATTGTACATCCCAAGCTGCTCTAAGGTCAGCATGTCCGGCCCGGCGTTCATGGTGCCCCCAGGCACCACCACGGAGGGCACGTCCGCCCTTGCCAGCCCCATCAGGTTCCCTGGCATCCCCTTATCGCAGCTTGCAAGGAATACCCCGGCGTCAAAGGGCGTGGCATTGGCATGTATTTCAATCATGTTGGCAATCATCTCCCGGCTTGCCAAGCTGTAATTAATGCCGTCCGTCCCCTGGCTTTCCCCATCACAGATATCCGTGCAGTAATAGCGGGCGCCATGCCCCCCTGCTTCTTCCACGCCTTTCCTTACTTCTTCCACCAAAATATTTAAGTGGCCGCTGCCCGGATGGCTGTCCCCATAGGTACTTTCTATCATTACCTGCGGTTTCGACAAATCCTCTGGCTTCCATCCTGTCCCGATACGCAGCGGGTCTAATTCCGGGGCTAATTTCCGCATTTCTTGGCTTCTCAATTCCATATTCATTCTCCTTTCTCCATTTAATTCCCTATGCAAAAAATGATATCACCAGAGCTACAACAAACCCGGTCCCGCCGACCAATGTTTCCATAATCGTCCAAGTCTTAAGGGTTGTCATTTCATCCATCCCTACCAGCGACTTCACCAGCCAGAACCCGGAATCGTTGAAATGGGAGCAGACAGTTGCGCCGCCTGCTACTGCTGCCGTGGTGCAGGCCAGATATAAGGGGGATAACTCAGCAATCCCCGGCATTGCGGCGATAATCCCTGCCGCCATAGTCATGGCAACGGTTGCGGAACCAACGCAAATCCTTACCAGCGCAGCTACTACAAAGGCCACCACCACAATTGGAAGGTTTGCAGAAGACACTGCGTTCCCAATCAAATCCCCAAGACCGGAATACTGGAGCATGTACCGGAGCACGCCGCCACATGCCGTCACAAGGAGAATCAGGCCTGTGGGCTCTAAGGATTTTGTCATGATTTTTTCCAATTCCTCCATATTATATCCATGCCGTAAGCCAAGTATCAGCATTGCAGCAACCGTAGCAATCAGAAGCGCCACAAACGGCTCCCCAAGGAATCCAAAAATTGGTGCAAGGCTGCTCAAGGCCGGCACAACGCCTGCAATGGAATCAAGAATAATCAGTACCAGGGGAATCAGGATAATCCCTACAATTGTCCAGAAATTCGGCAGCTTTGACTCATCAAAGTCCTCCTGGTTCGCCACGTGTTCCGGGACAGGAACCATATATTTATTCCCACAGATAGCTCCCCACACCGGCCCTGCCACTACCATGGAGCATATGCCGCATAAAATACCTACCATAATTACCCAGCCAAGCTCCACATTCAGCATTGTTGCCACAAGGACTGGCCCCGGCGTCGGCGGGATAAATGCATGGCCCACTGCAAGCCCTGCCAGTAAGGGGATTGCATAGAACAATGCAGACCGTTTTGTCCGTTTTGCAAGGGAAAATGCAAGGGGAATCAGGATAATCAGCCCTGCATCGAAAAATACAGGCATTGCGATGACAAGGCCGGTAATCCCAAGCGCCCATGCCGCCTTTTTATCGCCGAACCACTTTACCATGCTGACAGCCAGCGTCTGCGCCCCTCCTGAGGCCTCCAGGATCGCCCCAAACATAGAGCCGAGCCCTACCAACAGCGCAATTCCCTTTAATGTGTTCCCTATACCATCGTTTACCGCTGTCACAATGCTGTCAAAAGGCATTCCTGCCCCCAAACCAATCACAATTGCCCCCACTAAAATGGAAACCATTGCCTGTACCTTAAACTTAATGATTAACAAAAGCAATACCGCCAGACCTACGATTGCTGCTATCACCAATCTGGTTGGATCTAATGCCATCGCTTCATTTTCCATAGCTTATACCTCCTCTTACTATTTTTAATTCGTACTATCCTGTTAACATCTGACGTCTTATGTTATCGTGGTTTTATTCTACTATCTTGTGAAGTTTTTCGCAATACATCTGATGTATATATTTTCCTTTCTCTTTTATGCACAAAAAAAGATGGCATCCTGTGGGGTTGGATGTCATCTTTTTTGTCTATAATGTCCATAAGGCTGAGAAAGCCGTTTGCTGGGCCATCAAATTCATCAGATGTATTACATTTTCTGTTCCCGTTCCTCCATTAACTTAATAATCGTCTGACGGTTATAAGTAAGGTGCATCGTCATGGCGCATCTTGCACCTATGGAATCCCGCTTTAAAATTGCACTTGTAATTGCCCGGTGGGTTTCCAAGGTTTCTTCTTTCAGAAGGCGGTGTGTCAGGTTGGCAAAAGTATAAACCGCCGTGTTAATCACCGGGATTAAGGTTTCCACTACTTGGTTTTTGCTGCAGTGGGCAATGCAGGTATGGAACTCTATATCCTTATTGATATGGTTGTGCCCGCCCAGGTAAAGCTGTTCCGTTTCATCACACAGCTTTTTCAGCTTCTTTAAATCCTCCCTGGATGCATTTTTACATGCCAAGGCGGCAATCTCCGGCTCTATCATCAGGCGCACCTCAAATAAATCCAGCGCCATCTTATATTTGTCCTCCATCTTCCCAAAGCCCAGGGGATCCTCCTCAAAGGAATTGGTATTGATCACATAAGTCCCGGAGCCCCGGCGCACTTCCAGAATCCCTCTGGATACCAGTCCCTTCACCGCTTCCCGGATGGTGCTGCGGCCAACGCCGAACTGTTCGGCAAGCTCAAATTCATTTGGGATTTTATGCCCGGGCTCTATGGGTTCCTGTAGGATGTATTTCATTAATTCGTCCTCAACTTGGGCGCCCAGGGGCTTCTTGTTCCTTTTATCAAATGTGTACATATTCCCTCTTTCCTTTTCTTCCAAAGCAAAGGCAGGAGCTGCCATGCCTTGATGCACGGTCATTCAGCAGTTGGTATTATTATAAAATACATAGTCCCTTCCGTCCACTGTTTTAAGCCATAAATTTCAGGGAAACCCTGCTGGCCTTGAAATCCGCCATGCCCTATGGTAAGATTAATTTAGCCCATTTCGAGAAAACGCAAAGCCTGCTAAATTTCTTTTCTTATGCCCGGAATGAGGTATTCAATTTAGATTTCCAGGCCATCAGCCATGCTGATTTTGCATCGGGGCAAAGCTTTGCCGCCGCTTTTTCCGGAAGCCTTTTAGAATATGCAGGGCAAATGCCCAAAAAAGCAGCGGAAGCTCTTTTTGCGGCCTATCATCAATGGCATTGGAAATTGTTATGCAGAAGCACAGCTTGCCAGACTCGCGCACCGGAGCGCGGCTGCGGTAACAGCTATTTTCCCTTGCGCGAGTACCCTTCTTCGCTGGGGCAGGCCCTGCGTTTCCTTGCGGAGCTTTTGCTTTAAAGGATGCAATTTCCTATAAAGCAAAAAATACCAGAAACTTAGTTTCTGGTATTTTTAAGAGGCGCAGACCGGATTTGAACCGGTGAATCAGGGTGTTGCAGACCCACGCCTTACCACTTGGCTACTGCGCCTTATAAAATTATGATTATAAATCCGGCAAATCTACATCCTGCTGCAATGTCTGACAGGAACTTATGCCTTAACTTATTATATTATATCAGACATCAAAATATTCGTCAAGATTTATATTCCATAAAAAATATTTTATAGAAATGACTCCTACGGGAATCGAACCCGTGTTACCGCCGTGAAAGGGCGATGTCTTAACCGCTTGACCAAGGAGCCATTATGCTGTTGCTTAACATTGTCAGCAACGAATATAAGCATACCATAACTTTTTTTAATTTGCAAGCTTTTTTTGAAATTTTTTCTACTTTTTCAATATTTACTTTAACAATTCTTAGCCCGAATGCTTCCCTGTTCATGCAGAAAAGGGAAGGCCATGCCATAGCCATCCCGCAAAATCCAATTTTTTCACTTCTCCTGCTTTCTGCCTATACGGCCTGCCTTGCCCCTATCATTTTCCCCAGCTGCTCCACAATGCCTACATTTCCATTTACAGAGATTTCCCCTACCTTCTCGCAAATCCTCTCCAGATACTCCAGTTCTTTCAGCTTATAAAGGGTCTGGTTTTCTTCCATCAGCTTTGCGGTATTGAGGAGGGAACGGGTGGACGCCACTTCTTCCCTTCTGGAAATTACATTTGCCTGCGCTGTTTTTTCTGCAACCAGCACGGAGTTCATAATTTCCCGGATTTCCCCGGGCAGGATAATGTCCTTAATCCCGACAGACAGAAATTCCACGCAGAACATTCCTTCCCGCCCTTTTAATGCTGCATAAATTTCCCCGGAAATCTGCTCTTTTTTCTCCAAAATTTCATCCAGCTTATAATTTCCCACAATCTCCCGGATGGCTAACTGCACCGCGGTATAAAGCTGGTTTTTCAAATCCGAAATAGACGCTGCAAATTCTACGGCATCCCTGATTTTAAACATACTGGAAACATTCATGCGGATACCGATTTTATCCCTTGTAAGGATTTCCTGCCCTACAATATCCAATACCTGCTGCTTCATATCTACTACCCGGCAGGAAATGTTATGGGTATAATTCCAAAACCAGTATATGCCCCTGGAAAGCTGCTTTTTGAGCTCATTGTCATAGTATACCAGCCCTGTTTCCCCTTCCCCCACAGATACCGTGGTGTACAGGTTCCCCGGGATAATAGAAACCATCCGCTTTGTGACCTCCGCCCCAACCACGGGTTCCTCCATAGATACTATTTTTATTTCATGCTTCTCAAACACATTCCAAAATGTATACTCTTTCCTGTTTGCAAAAGAAACCAATTTCCCATTATTAAAAAGGAACCCTGCAAAGCCATCCGGGATTTCCATATGTATGGTAGACGCCAGAAATGCAGGGTCTTTCGCAAGCACCTGGTAAGGTACATCCAAATAGCCAACTTCCCCATACATTTCCTCCACTTCTACCTGATAGCCCAATGTTTTGGAGAAATGGTATGTTCCCGATGTTACCATTTTTTGGAATATTCCGTCTTTCAATACAAATCCAGCCTGATTGTCTTTTATCTTATATTTCATGGTTTTTCCTCCTATCTGGCAATTTCATTTTTTTACATGGAAATTTTTCTCCTCAATCCCCTTTCTTACAGCGGAAAACCAGTTGAGCAGACAGTTAGGGGAAGGGAACCACGCTGACAAATATCTTTTCCAAGGCATCTTTGTAAGAAAATTACTGCTTACGCTTTGCCTATGGTGAAAAATACCTTTCATGCAGGCTTTTGTTCCGCCATCCTGTTTGCGGTATCCCCGGTTTTCAGGCTGCAAGACAGGCTGCATGTGCCCTTACCCTAAGGTATGGGACATGCCTGACTTAAAAGTCAAATACCCTTGCGGAAGTTGCCAAATATCCGCGCAAGCGCGGCTGCTTGGCTCGTTTCGCAGGCTTAAAAGAAATTTGAGTGGAATTGAACCACAGGCTTGACAGGCCTTGCCATTTCGTTGTGCACTCTACCCACTGAGATACCGTTTCCACGGAAGGGATTCGAACCCTTGACATCACAATATATCCTTAACCTCATGTTAAGTAATGAAATATTTATGGTATACCTGGCAGCACGCTGCAGGCACCGCAGGGCAGGGGCTTAACCCCAACACCCATGCATAAATAAATTATTTCCGAAATTTCTATGTTTTGCCGAACCTTCACCCTTTTACCACGCCTACCGTTTTCAATTTCCGGACTGGCGTTACAAGATCCAGCTGCTGGGACATTACCCCATCTATATCTTTATATGCAAACCGGCATTCTTCTGCCACGTCATTTTTTTTACGTTTTCCAAGGATAATTCCCTGTTCCTTTAAATCCACCATCACCTGCTCCACAGAAAAGGCCTTTATAGCCCCTGTCCGGGAATAACTCCTGCCAGCCCCATGGGAAGAAGAACAAAAGGATTCTTCACTGCCTTTCCCTTCTACCACATAGCTGTAAGAGCCCATTGCCCCCGGAATAACCGCCAGCTCCCCTTCCCGCACACGGGTTGCCCCCTTGCGGTGTACCCACACGTTTTCGCCATAATGGTTTTCCAACGCGGCATAATTGTGGTGGCAGTTGATTTCCTCCCCAAATTCTACCCCTTGCCCTGTGTGCCTTTCCACTACCTCTTTTACAATGGCGCATGTCTGCTCCAGCATACGGGCGCGGTTTTCAAAAGCATAATCCAGCGCAAGGCCCATCCAGTTAATATACTGCCGCCCCTCTTTGGATTGGGTTGGCAGGAATGATAACTGGTATTCCTCCTTCACCTCACTGCGCCACATCTGGTTCAGTTCCTTTGCCTTCTTGTGGAAATAATCACAAATTTTCTTTCCAAGATGGCGGCTCCCCGAGTGGAGCATAATGCAGAGGAACCCTTCCTCGTCCTCCTGAAGCTCGATAAAATGGTTTCCGCCCCCTAAGCTTCCTACCTGATAGTACCCATCGTCAATTAGGGGCAGAAGCTCTGTATCTTCCCCGTATTTTTCAATTTCCTGCTTTGCCCTGTCAAGGACGGCAGATTCCTGCGGTGTTTTATATCTCTCCGTATTCAGAGGGATGGAACGCATAATATTCCCTATTACTGCCTGAACAATAGTCCCATTCCCAGTCTGGATATCCCGTACCTCATCCATGCGGATATTGGTGGGGACAAAATCCATGCCGCATCCAATATCCACGCCCACCGCATTTGGAATTACAACATCCTTTGCAGCAATTACCCCGCCAATTGGCATTCCTTTCCCTGCGTGGGTATCTGGCATCAGGCACACCCATTTATGGATAAATGGAAGCTGGGACAGATGATATGCCTGTTCTAAGCAATTCCCTTCTAATTCTTCTTTCTGCCCCAACCATACTTTCACAGGGAATCTCGTATTTTCATTAAAAAGTACAAACATACCATTCTCATTCCTTTCTGCTTTGGATTTTTGTTTTGGTTTGGTTCTGATAGGGCTATTATATACAGGATTTGGTAATTTATCATTTTAAAAAAGTTGCGAACTTAAATTTTGTGGCAATTTTTTTGGGGAGTATGGTATAATTTTGGGAAATGGGGAAGGATAGGGCTGCCTGCTGCTCCTTGGTAATGGGCAGCTAGTTTGGGTAGGGTATGCATACCTAGCCCACTTCAACTACCCCCCCTACAAAACAGGAGTAAGAAAATTATGTCAGATTTCCAAGAATTAATCAAAAGCTTTCCCAAAACAAGGGAGTACGTCCGCGACTTCTTCGTCTACGGCTTCAAAACGCGCCAGGAATTTATGGAAAAAAGCCCCCGCACCTACGACAATGAACGCCGTCGGCTGGAAAGCTGGCTCGCCCCCTATGTACAGAAGGATTATGTGCCCAACGGGGCAAATATTTCCCTTGCCATTGACAGCAGCCTTCTTGACACCAACCCTTTATTCCGGGTATGGAAAACAAAAAGCTTTACAGACAACGATATTACCCTGCATTTCCTAATCCTGGACCTGCTGCAGGATGGGCAGGCGCGGACAGCAGAAGAAATTACGGACAGCCTGCTCTCAGAATACGAAGCCTTATTTGATATCCAAACTGTCCGCCGGAAATGCAATGCTTATGGAAAAGAGGGGCTCCTTACCAAGAAAAAGGCTGGGAAGGCTGTCGTGTTTTCCCTTGACAGCCGCCTTGCCCTATGGCTGCGATCCACGGAACAGGCAATGGATGCCCTCTGCTTTTACCAAATGGCTGAAAGCTTTGGCATTATTGGAAATGAAATATTAGAACAGCTTGGAGGGTCCAACCAGACGTTCCGGGTAAAGCACAGTTTTTTCGTACATACCTTGGAAGATGAAATCCTGCTTCCGCTGCTTTCCGCCATGAACCAAAAGCAAAACGTAGCGCTTGCCATCAAAAGCTCTAAACGGGGCATGAAAAACACTGCCTATTGCACCCCGCTGCAAATTTTTGCCAGTTCCAGAAGCGGGCGGCGGTTCCTCTGCGGGTATTTGGAAAAAAGCAGGCGGTTTACTTGTTTCCGCCTGGATACTATCAAAAACGTCACCCTCATGGAACCATCCACAGAATACGATATTTTGCAGGGAAAACTGGAAAAAAACAAGAGCCGCCTTTGGGGCGTGTCCTTCCAGGGGCCGGAACGCCATCATTCGGATACCTTAACCCTCACCCTGCATGTGCAGGAGCCAGAAGAAGCTTATATTGTCAGCCGACTAAAGCGGGAAGGCAGGGGCGGCACTGTCACACGGATTGCCAAAAATACCTACCAATACCAGCGGGAATCCTTTGACTGCAACGAAATGATGCCTTGGGTCCGCACATTTATAGGGAGAATCCTGTCATTGGAATGTACTTCCAAATTAACAGAGCAGCGGTTTTACCAAGATTTACAGACAATGTACCGCATGTACCTGGATGAAGGTTAACCAAAGGGCACAACGTTAGGGCATGTCTGAAAATTCATTCCTATAATTTTCAGACATGTTATAGAACAATATTCTAATATCCCCAGGAAGGAGAATTTGCAAATGGAACTTTTTTCAGAAATTTATAGCTGTTATTACCAGGTCCTGCGCCATCTGTTATGTAGCCAAAATGCCCTCACCATGGAAGAAATCCATAGCCAAGTCTGTGGGGAAGGGTTTGGGGAAAGCCTGCTTTCCATAATCCCCAAATTAGAGAGCGGAGCTTGGGACTTATTTGAAAAGAATGGGGAACTATATGTATCCAAAATAAGACCAAACTTCCTTATGCCCCTATCCTCCCTTGAAAAATCTTACTTAAAAGCCTTATTGTCTGACGCCCGGATTGGGCTGTTTTTAAACGAAGGGCAATTGGGGGCTTTGGGGCAAATGCTGGATTCTGTAACGCCCCTCTGGACGCCTGGGCAATTTTATTACTATGACCAGTTTTCAGACGGGGATCCCTATCAGGACAGCAGATACCGCAAGATTTTCCGCACCCTGCTGGATGCACAAAAAAACAGCCAATACGTGGACATTGATTATAATTCCCCTGCCGGGAACCGGGTACACCATTATTATGTACCGGCGCGCCTTGAGTATTCCGTAAAAAATGACAAATTCAGGCTCCTTGCACTAAAGCGTACCAAAGACAGCTTCCGCCTTGAAACCTTGAACGTTGCCCGCATCCAGAGCGCAGCCCTTACGGAACAAGCCCTGGATACCCAAGTTGACCTAAACACCCTTATTAAAAATTCCTATTATAAAGAACCTTTAACACTCCGCATTGCCAATCGGCGCAATGCCCTTGAACGGGCCATGCTGCATTTTGCCAACTACGAAAAAAATACCCGGAAGCTGGACAATGATACTTACGAATGCCTGATTTACTATAACCAAGCTATGGAAACAGAACTACTAATCGAAGTCCTGTCCTTTGGCCCCATGCTTTCTGTTATTGGAAATGAAAAATTCCTCCAAAGCTTAAAGAGCAGGCTCCGGAAACAAATAAGGATGGTTCCCATAGAATAAAAACCTGCAGGCACTAATGCCTGCAGGCTAAAACTAAAACTCCCCGAGTTGGGTTCGAACCAACAACCCCGCGGTTAACAGCCGCGTGCTCTACCATTGAGCTATCGAG